>Ga0066636_10000040_pt1 | contig 55160 bp, 65 predicted proteins | sample CryGeyCG2014_080_2_FD_62736 | JGI IMG/M metagenome (GOLD analysis project Ga0066636, IMG submission 62736) | Groundwater microbial communities from aquifer - Crystal Geyser CG07_land_8/20/14_0.80 | ecosystem: Environmental > Aquatic > Deep subsurface > Groundwater | place: USA: Utah: Grand...
ATAACTCTGCCAATCAAATCCTGTCGTTAAAGGAAGAATTATCCGGCAAACAATCCGCGATCGCGTCTTTAGAAAAGGAAAAATCAACGATTTATGCAAGCGCGGCGCAAAAAGACCAGAAAATCGAATTGTTAGAAGATAACATAATTAAACTAGAGTCTAAAGCGAAAGGGTTAGAAAGCGATTCCAGTAGCCAGGTTTTGGCATTAATGAATGAGGTGCAAAGCAAGGAATCGAAAGTAGCATACTTAGAAAAAGAAAAATCGGAGTTAACTGCAGCGGTGAGCCAAAAAGATCAAAAAACAGCATCTTTAGAAAAGACGCTTTTCAGCCTAAATGAGACCATTACATTGAAAGATAAAGAATGGCAAGACAAACTAAACGCAGAGAAACTGGGATATGAACAAAAAATCACAGGACGAAAAGAAGAAATTTCAGATAGCGGCAAGCTCCAGAATAAGATAAGTTCTTTGGAAGATCAATTAAAGCAAAAAGAAAATACTATGGCTACGCTCAACAAGAGCCTTTCTTCAAAAGATAAAGAATGGCAGGCTAAACTCGACTCCCTAAGGCAGGAATATGGCCGCAAATCAGTCCAACAAAAAGGGCTCACCTCAAAACAAGATCAATTGGGAAATGAAATAAGTTCTTTAGAAGGTAAGGTAAAAGAGAAGGAACAAAGAATCCTCTTTTTAGAAAAGGATGTTCAAGAATTGAATAAAGGCCTTTTAACCAAAGAAGGCGAATGGCAAGCAAAGCTGGATGCCATGAGATCTGAATATGAGAAAAAACTTGTAGAGATTGATAAAAAAGGTGCCGAGCAAACAAAAATCGCGCCTCAGGCCGAAGATAAGGTTTTGTCTATGGAAACTAAGTTAAAACAAAAAGAAGATGTAATATCGTCTTTAAATAAGACCCTATCATCTAAAGACAAGGAATGGCAGGCCAAGCTTAACTCTCTAAGGCAGGAATACGAGAAAAAACTAACCGCGCAAAAAGTAGAAACTCCAAAACCTGCTCAGCCTGCCGGAGAGTCAGCTTCTAAGTTATCGTCACTTGATGCCCAACTTAAACAGAAGGAAGAAGCATTATCTACGCTCAATAAAAATCTATCATCCAAGGACAAAGAATGGCAGGCCAAGCTCGATTCAGCAAAGCAGGAATATGAGAAAAAACTCTCCGCGCAAAAAGTAGAAACTCCAAAACCTGCTCAGCCTGCCGAAGAGACAGCTTCTTTAGAAGCAAAATTGAAAGAGAAGGATAAAGAATGGCAGGCCAAAATCACTTCGCTAAAAACTGAATATGAAAGGAAACTCGCCAGGGTGCAAGAAGAAGATGTGAGTAAACCAAAAACACCTCAGGCAGAAGAAGAAATTGCATCCCTCCAGACCCAGTTGAAACAGAAGGAAGAAGCATTATCTACGCTCAATAAAAATCTATTGTCCAAAGACAAAGAATGGCAGGCCAAGCTCGATTCAGCAAAGCAGGAATATGAGAAAAAACTCTCCGTAACAAAAGAAAAAGGTATTAAAGAAGCGAAGCCAGCGCCAAAAACCTCCGACAAAACGACGTCTTTAGAAGCCAAGCTGAAACAGAAAGAAAACGCTATTGAAGCCCTTAATAAGGACCTGTCATCAAATGCCAAGGAATGGCAAGCCAGACTCGACTTGCTAAAACAGGAATACGAACGTAAACTTTCAGCTCAAAAAGAAAAAGGTCTCGATAAGGCGAAAGAGGCCGAACTGCAGGGAAGAATAGCGTCATTAGAGAATCAGCTTAAAGGGCTGGAAGGTTCAGGCCCTGTCCAGGCGCCCGCATTAGACTCTCAACTGAAGGAAAAAGAATCCAAAATCATTTCTCTTAGCGACGAGAATTTAAACCTGAAGGCGGAAATACACAAGATGTATAAGGAATTGGCGGATTTAAAAAGCAGTGTGCAAGTTGCCCTTAGGAAGGAACCAGGCGCTCCGCAAAAACTTCCGGCTGCGGCAAAGGCCGGAACAAATGAGCCGATCCTGCAGGAGAAGATAAACAAGCTAACAGCGGATTTAAATGCCGCCAAGAGCGAATCCGCGAAAAAACTTTCCGCCCTGGACAAAGAATGGCAGGCCAAGCTCGACGCATTGACCGGAGACTACGAAGCAAGGCTGTCCGAAACGCCGCAAAAGGTCGAAACCGGGGCCCAGGAGGAAGGCTTACCTGCAAAAATAGACTCAGCTACAAAGCCTCTTCAAGAAGAAATAAACAAACTAAAAGGCGATCTTGCATCCGCAAAGGAAAAGAACGATGAGAGAATAAATCAATTGGCTAGCCAAGCCAACGATAGCCTTGTGACAAAAGATATAGAGTGGCAAAAGAGGCTCGATGCCCAAAGGGAAGAGTATGAGAAAAAACTGGCCGAAGGTAAGGCAGGCACCGTCGAAACGGTTGCGCAAGGCCAGGAAGAAACACAAACGCAGATGGAAGAAGCCGAGAAGAAACACCGGCAGGAATTAGAGAAACAAAAGCAAACCTACGAAAGGGAACTTGTCTCCAGGGAAGGGGCGTGGCAGGAAAAGATAGCCTCTTTACAGGATGAACTGCTTCAGCAGAAACAAGAATGGCAGGAAAAGGTAAACGAAGACGTGCAAGGCAAGCTCTCTCAATTTAAGGAAAGAGATGACACGCTTCTAGCCCTTAAGGCTGAAATTAGCCAGAGAGAGCAAAAAATAGGCAGCCTAGAAAACAGCATCAACACTTTAAGGGAAGAACTAAGATCTGCCAAGACTGCAGCTGTTTCTTCGGATACTAGACTCGTATCAACCTCTCGGCCGGCGCAGCAAACGCGAGAGGCACAACAGGCAGAGCAAATAAAGCCTACCGGGGAAGAAAGCCTAAGACAGTATTATTCAGAAATAAGGAATATCCTATTCGGCAACATCCAAAAAACGGACCTTTCGCGTTATAAAGGCAAGGCCCAGTCAGTTAAGATCGTCTTTGAATTATCTTCGAATGGCCTACTGAAAGGAGAGCCGAAATTCTACGGCGTCTCGGACGACAATTTAAAAGCAGCTTTGTATAAATGCTTTAAAGACGCGTTGCCGTTCCCGGCTTTTCCGGAAGGTCTTAAAAGAGATTCACAGTATTTCACAATATCGATATTATTCGGCAGCGAAGGTAAAAGATAAAAAATTACAAGTTATTCAAGGAGAATAAATGAGCGGTATATTTGGCGTTGTTACTAAAAAAGGAAATTGCACGGAAGATTTATTCTACGGGACCGACTATCATTCGCATTTAGGGACACAATTCGCCGGGATAGCGGTTTTGGGAAAGAATTTTTATAGAAAGATTCATGACATAACTGAGGGGCAATTTAAATCAAAATTTTACGAGGAGCATAAAAAGGCGAAAGGAAATAAGGGCATAGGCGTTATAAGTTCGAAAGACGAGCAACCTATGTATCTGAATTCAAAATTCGGCTCTTTCGCGATATGTACCAACGGTTTGATAGAAAACGAGAAAGAGCTGGTCGAAGAGCTGCATAGGAACGGCCACTCTTTTAGCGAGATCAGCGAGAAGATAGTTAATAGCACGGAACTCATCGCGAAAATGATAAGCGAAGGCGACAGCTTTGTCGACGGCATAGAGAAGATATTCTCAAAGATCTGCGGGTCTTGCTCGCTATTAATTTTGAGCAAAGAAGGCATTTACGCGGCAAGAGATCGGTTCGGGTATACGCCTCTTATTATCGGCCAGAGAGGAAAGGATTGGGCTGTCACTTCCGAAACGGGCGCTTTTATAAACCTTGGGTTTAAAATAAAAAACTATCTCGGCCCGGGCGAGATAGTATTAATGAATGAAAAAGGCATTGTCTCCAAGAAAAAATCCGGGAAAATAAATCAGATATGCACATTCCTTTGGATATATACGGGATTCCCGGCGTCGAGCTATGAAGGTATAAATGTCGAGCTGGTCAGGGAAAGAAGCGGGGCGTTTCTTGCTAAAAGAGATAATGTTAAAGTTGACGTGGTTACAGGCGTGCCCGATTCCGGGACCGCGCATGCAATAGGATATGCCATGGCCTCGAAGGTGCCTTATAGGAGGCCTATTGTAAAATATACGCCCGGTTACGGAAGAAGTTATACCCCGCCTTCGCAGGAAAAAAGGGACCTTATAGCTAAGATGAAGCTTATACCCATAAAAGAATTGATAAAAGGCAAAAGGATAATTTTATGCGAGGATTCTATCGTAAGGGGGACACAGCTGAAAAACTACACGATACAAAAGATGTGGGATAGCGGGGCGCGTGTGAGGTGCATGTGAGGCCGGCATGCCCGCCGCTGATGTTTCCGTGCAGATTCAATCTTTCCACCAGGTCCATCGACGAACTGGTCGCCAGGCAGGCGATAAAGGCGATGGAGGGAAAAGTCCTGGAGGATGTTTCCGAATATGTGGATCACAAATCGGCGAAGTATAAAAAAATGGTAGGCTGGATAGCGAAAAAACTCGGGGTAAGCACCCTTAGATACCAGACAGTAGACGATATGGTCAAGGCTATAGGGCTTCCGAAAGAGAAGCTTTGCCTTTACTGCTGGCTGGGGAAATGCTGCGGTTGTAATTAATTTATTTAGAGGAAGGCATGAATAAAAAAGCCCTTGTATTACTTTCAGGCGGCCTCGACAGCATCTTGGCGACGAAGATGATGCTCGAGCAGGATATCGAAACAGAGGCTGTTAATTTCCTGACCGTATTCTGCACGTGCACCAAAAAAAGCAGCTGTCAACACGAAGCGCGGAGAGTGGCTGACAATTTCGGAGTAAAACTGCACGTTATGAACGTTACGGAAGAATACCTGGAAATAATAAAAAATCCTAAACACGGATACGGCAAAAATATGAATCCGTGCATCGACTGCCGGATATTTATGTTTAAGAAGGCAAAAGAGCTCATGGGAAAAATAGGCGCCTCGTTCATTGTAACAGGGGAGGTATTAGGGGAGCGGCCTATGTCTCAGCGCAAAGAGGCTATAGGGATAATAGAAAAAGAATCAGGCCTTCAAGGTTTGGTGTTGCGGCCCCTTTCGGCCAAAAACTTCGAGCCCACTGTCCCGGAAAAAGAAGGCATCGTTAACCGGGAGGCCATGTTGGACATAACAGGGAGGTCCAGAAAGCCTCAAATCGCCCTTGCCAAGTCGTTTGGCATAGAAGAATATATGTGCCCGGCAGGCGGCTGTCTCCTGACAGATCAGATATTTGCCAAACGGATAAAAGATCTGATAAAACACGACGAGTTCAATCTGGAAAATATAAAGCTATTAAAGGTGGGCAGGCATTTTAGAAATAACGGGGCCAAAATTATCATAGGTAGAGATAAAGAAGATAATGAAAAAATACTCAATATCGCAAAAGAAAAAGACGTAATTGTGAAAATAAAAGATGTTGCAGGACCAGTGACCTTGATTCGAGGCGATAGCTCTTTTAATGTGATAGAATTTGCAGCAGCGCTTACGGCAGGTTATACAAAGGAGAAGGGCAAAACTTCTCTTTTTGCCGAGTATCAGACGATCCCAGGTGGGATGCTTCAAACCCTAAATATAAGGCCGATGAAAATAAGTGCCGAAGAATTAAACTGCGCAGGATAGCGAATTTTTTTCTAAGTAATCATAAGTAAATTGCTCAAGTATATTTAACAAATATTTAAAATAATTCCTGACAAAACAAGTAATATATGCTACATTATATAAACATTAAACCCTACTAAAAAGGTTATATATTTATTGAAAATAACATGGAAGGGTATATAAATGGCGAAGATATATTCAGATATAACCAAAACAATAGGTAAAACACCCCTAGTGCGCTTAAATAGGGTAACGAACAATGCCGGCGCAGAGGTTGCGGCCAAACTCGAGTCATTTAACCCTCTTTCAAGCATAAAAGACAGGATTGGCGTAAGCATGATCAATGATGCCGAGCAGAAAGGGCTTATAAAAAAAGGAACTGTTATAATTGAGCCCACAAGCGGCAATACGGGTATCGCGCTTGCCTTTGTATGCGCGGCTCGCGGCTATAAACTGATTCTTACAATGCCTGAGACAATGAGCATCGAACGCCGGCAGCTTCTTTCCCTTTTCGGGGCGGAATTAGTGCTTACCCCAGGCAAGGAAGGCATGAAGGGCGCCATAGCCAAGGCAGAAGAACTTGTGGCAAAAATGCCGAATTCTTTCATGCCGCAACAGTTTAAAAATCCGGCTAATCCTAAAATCCACAGGGAGACTACAGCCGAAGAGATAGGGAATGATACAAACGGTAAAATAGATATACTGGTATCCGGTGTTGGGACGGGCGGCACAATAACGGGTATCGCGCAGGTTATAAAAAAGAGGAAAAAAGATTTTAAAGCGATAGCTGTTGAGCCGGAAGACTCACCGGTTCTTTCAGGAGGAAAGCCCGGGCCTCACAAGATCCAGGGTATAGGCGCCGGTTTTGTTCCCGACATCCTTGACCTTACCTTAATAGATGAGATAATCAAGGTTAAAACAAGCGATGCCGAAGAAATGACCAGAAGACTCGCCAAAGAGGAAGGGATATTCTGCGGCATATCTAGCGGAGCGGCATGCTCCGCGGCTATACAAATTGCCAAAAGGCCGGAGAATAAAGACAAGCTTATCGTTGCGATTTTTCCTGACACTGGGGAACGATATTTGAGCACGGGTTTATTTGGATGAAAATCAAAAGATAGCAACCTTGTAATTCATTTTTGTGTTTTTGATATTTTATATTTTATTTTTCGTTTCGCAATTGTATAATACAAGGCGGTGATTATTATGATATGTATCATGCATAACCCCTTTAATGGGGATCTCGGCCGTTTACTAGATTTAACTTTATTCAACGGAGGTAATACGTTATGGCAAAAACAATACAAGAGATAAACGAAAAGATCAAACGCGGAGAAGTAGTTGTCGTGAATGCCGAAGAAGTGATTGACATCGTCGAGAAGGAAGGCATAAAGAAAGCGGCAAAGAGAATAGATGTCGTGACAACTGGGACATTCGGCCCGATGTGCTCCAGCGGCGCTTATGTTAATATAGGGCACTCAAAACCGAAGATAAAAATAGGTGGAGGGAAGGTCACGCTTAATAAAGTTCCGGCCTATGCGGGTTTTGCCGCCGTGGATATATTTATCGGCGCGACAGCTATTCCGGACGATGACCCGACAAATCAAGTGTATCCGGGAGAATTCAAATATGGCGGCGGCCATATAATAGAGGAATTGGTAGCCGGCAAGAATATAAACCTGGAAGCGACGACTTACGGTACGGATTGCTACCCAAGGAAAGAGCTAAAGACCCGCATAAATATAAAGGATCTGAATGAAGCGGTTCTTTTGAATATCAGGAACGCATATCAGAATTACAACGTAGCTGTAAACTTATCGAAGACCAGGACAATTTATACCTATATGGGAGCTCTAAAGCCTAATATCGGCAACGCCAACTATTGCAGCGCAGGGCAGCTTTCGCCGCTTCTGAATGACCCGTATTATAAAACAATAGGCATCGGGACCAGGATTTTCTTAGGCGGCGGGGTAGGGTATGTATATTGGCACGGCACGCAACATAACCCCTCGGTGAAGAGAAAGGAAAACGGCGTTCCTCAGGCACCCGCAGGCACATTGGCCGTATCGGGAGACCTTAAGCAAATGAAACCCGAGTGGCTTCTAGGCACATCTTTCCAGGGATACGGCGTTACGCTTACGGTTGGAATAGGCGTGCCCATTCCGATCTTGGACGAAGAAGTGCTTAAATACGCCGCTGTCCGCGACGAAGAAATATTCTCTCAGATAATTGATTACAGCGAGGCGTATCCGCAAGGTAACGTTGTTTCGCTCGGAGAGGTGAATTATAAACAGCTTAGAAGCGGGAAGATAAAAGTGGGGGACAAAATAGTTCCTACAGCGCCTTTATCCAGCTACGCTAAGGGGCTCGAAATTTCGGAAATCCTGAAGAAGTGGATCAAGGACAAAAAGTTTTTCCTGACGGAAAAGGTGCAATCGCTTCCTTCGGCAGATTCGGGAGTGTCGTTCAAACCGTTGAAAGAACAACCTGTAGCCGTAGATTAGATACCCTGAAGAAATAAATAGCGGCCGAGCGGCAGAATATACTAAGCCGCTTGGCCGTTTTTATTGTTAAGGAAGGAGAATATATGGTAAAACAATGGTTCGTGTTCGCGATTATAGCAGCGATACTTTGGGGTATAGCCCCGCTTTTCGCGAGGATCGGGATCTCAAAAACAACCCCTTTGGCCGGGGTGGCCATAAGGAGCATTGTAATAACTATAATAGTTCTATTTGTTCTCATATCCAGCGGGCAGTGGAAGGTTTTTGCGACATTAAATGCCCGGACAGTTACGGCAATTATTATAGAAGGTTTATTAGGCGGCCTTATAGGGCAATATCTTTATTTTAAAGCTATAAAGTTGCAGGAGACATCTGCGGTAGCGCCCATAGTGGGCTCCTACCCGCTTTTTACCTTTATATTCGCTATTCTAATATTAGGAGAAAAGCTAACGCTTACCAAAGGCCTTGGCGTCATATTAGTCGTGTCAGGTATATTTCTGCTGGGGTTTTAAAATAGCTTGACTTGGCAGCTTAAAAATGGTAAAAAATACTAGGTAGATTTCGAAAGGCAAAATCATGAAAGAAAAAATACAGGAAGTTTTAGATAAGGAAATAAAACCAGCCCTGGCAAGAGACGGCGGAAGCGTGGAATTGGTCGACGTAAAGGACGGAATAGTAAAAGTAAGGCTTAAGGGTGCCTGTGCATGCTGCCCCATGAGCCAGCTTACGTTAGCCAATTTTGTTGAGAAGGCGTTGAAACAGAGAGTGCCTGAGGTAAAGAAAGTACAAGCGGTGTCATGATAATTACGAAACAAAAAGATTTAAAAGAACTTTTAGATTATGTCGGCGACGAAAAGGTGTTCATCGTCGGCTGTGGCGAATGTGCGGAAACGTGCCGCACAGGCGGAGAAAGGGAGGTTTTAAAAGTAAAGGAAGAATTAGAAAAAGCCGGTAAAACAGTTACTGGCTGGATAGTTCCGGAAGCGCCGTGCGTAGCGGCAAAGATAAAGATAGATTTAGCTAAGAATATGAATGCGGTGAAGTCTGCCGACTCTATTCTAGTCATGGCTTGCGGTCTGGGGATTCAGTCTGTTAAGGAGAACGATAGATTTGGTAAGAAGGTGCATCCCGGTTGCGATACTATGTTTATGGGGGAGATAAATGCCAAAGGCGAATTTTTTGAAGCGTGCAGCGCCTGCGGCGAGTGCATATTAGAGCTTACCGGAGGCATATGCCCGGTAACTCGTTGTGCAAAGGGGATCTTAAACGGCCCATGCGGCGGTCAGAATAAAGGGAAGTGCGAAGTTGACAAAGAAAAAGATTGCGCATGGGTTCTGATATACGAAGAGCTTAAAAAAAGAGGCCGATTAGATATGCTTAAAAACTATAACAAGCCGAAGGATTATTCAAAAATGAACCGGCCCAATAGGCTTATTCTGGCAAACCCCTAGTAGATTTACCTCCAATTCAAATCTGTTGCGCCTATCTTAAAACAATATCAAGACACTTATACTTGACAAAAATGGTTATATTTGTTATAATATAGCCAATTATGAGAGATGAATAAAAGATGAAACTATCTACAAAATCAAGATACGGGGTAAGGGCAATGGTCGACCTTGCGTTTAACTATAAGCACGGGCCTGTTGCCGTAGGAGATATCTCGCGACGAGAAGGAATTTCCACCTGTTATCTTGAGCAGATACTGAACAAGCTGAGGAGGCACAATCTTGTTAAAAGCGTACGTGGGCCCAAAGGTGGATATGTCCTGGCAAAAAGCCCAGACAATATTAAAATAGCCGATATCGTTAAAACATTGGAGGGGAATATAGCTCCGGTTAATTGCACTACGGTTAACAATAGGCTGTGCAACAGGATAGATAGATGTGTCACAAAACTTCTTTGGGATAAGTTAGCTTCTTCGATAGAAAACGTTTTGAATTCGGCAACTCTAGCCTCCCTTTTAAAAGAGGCCAAAGACGCCGGAATAGACAAAAAGATAAAGCACGAATACACGTTTTATATTTAATTATTAGAAGATATATTGGTAAGTTCGGAGGTGTAATATGAGAAAAGTTTACCTAGACCATAACGCTACGACTCCGGTTAGCCCAATCGTACTGGAGGCGATGCTTCCTTATCTTAAGGATATTTACGGGAACCCTTCAAGCATACATGAGTTCGGCAGGATTGCCAGAAAGGCTGTTGAAGAGGCGAGGGCGGAAGTAGCTTCTTTAATTAACGCCAAAGACGCCCAAGAAATCGTTTTTACAGGCAGCGGGACAGAGGCCGATAATTTCGCCATAAAAGGAATAGCGCACGCCTTAAAAAATAAGGGTAACCATATTATAACAAGCTGCATCGAGCACCATGCCGTGTTAAACGTATGTAAATTCTTGGAAAAAGAAGGAACGAGGGTTACATATTTACCGGTAGACAATAACGGGATTGTGGACATAAATGAATTAAAAAAATCCATTACGGATAAAACTATTCTTATAAGTATTATGTTAGCTAATAACGAGGTAGGGACAATAGAGCCCATAGAGGAGATAGCTTCAATTGCGAAAGAAAAAGGAATAATATTACATACCGATGCGGTCCAGGCCGCTGGGAAGCTTCCGATAGACGTTCAAAAAATAGGCGTGGATCTGTTGTCCATGTCGGCGCATAAAATTTACGGTCCTAAAGGAATCGGGGCTTTATATATTAAAAAAGGCATCAAAATAACCCCCCTGATCTCGGGTGGGCATCATGAAAGAAATCGCCGGGCAGGAACGGAAAACGTGGCTGGCATAGCAGGCTTCGGTAAAGCCGCCTATTTGGCAGAGAAAGAATTATCACGCGAAAGCCCTTATCTAGTAGGATTGCGCGACTATTTACATGAAGGCATTAAAAAGAAAATCCAGGAGATCCGGCTGAACGGAGATCCGAAGAAGCGCTTGCCTAATACTTTAAATATAAGCTTTAAATACTTAGAGGGAGAATCCATAATACTTAATCTCGATTTGGAAGGCGTAGCTGTTTCCACAGGTTCGGCCTGCACATCCGGAAGTCTCGAACCATCGCACGTGCTTGTGGCGATGGGGCTCGACGCGGTCGACGCACAGGGATCGGTAAGGTTTTCTTTAGGCCATGACAATAAAAAGGAGGACATAGATTACGTCCTTGAAGTTTTACCTCCTATAATAGATAGATTAAGAAAGATGTCACCACTATACAAGGAGAAGAAATAATGACAGATCAAGCGCACCTATATAGCGAAAAGGTAATGGAGCATTTCAGGAATCCGCGTAATGTCGGGGAAATAAAAGACCCTGACGGTATAGGTCATGTCGGCAACCCTGTTTGCGGCGATATAATGGAACTTTACATAAAGGTGAAGGATGGCGTGATAGTCGACGCAAAGTTCAAGACTTTTGGTTGCGGCGCGGCCATAGCTACAAGCAGCATGGTTACGGAGCTCGTCAAAGGAAAAACGATAGACGAGGCGTTAAAGATTTCCAACAGGGCCGTAGCCGAAGCGCTGGGCGGACTTCCTCCGGTTAAGATGCATTGCTCGGTATTAGCCGAAGAAGCGCTTAAGAGTGCAATAGAGGATTACGTTAAAAGAAAAAAATAAAAAATGAAGACAAAAGAAGAACTAAGAAAGGAGATAAGGGTAAAATTAGAATCTCAAAGCGAGGCGGCAAGAGAGAAGAAGAGTTCTTTAATAAAGGAAAAACTTTTTCGCACCCAAGAATTTAAAAAGGCAAAAACAATTATGTTCTATGTTTCGACAAATTTTGAGGTGGACACTAAAGAAATGATCAACAATGCGCTTAAAAACGGGAAAAACGTGGCGGTGCCTTATGTTTTAAGGGAAGAGAAAAAAATAGTGCCTTCGCTCATAAAGGATCCGGAGAATGATTTGGTGAAAGGACCATACGGTATTCATCACCCCCATAAGGAGTCATATAAGCCGATCCCAATATCCCGGATAGATCTGGTAATAGTGCCGGGCCTGGCCTTTACCGAGGAAGGAAAAAGGCTTGGGAGGGGCGCGGGTTATTATGACCGGTTCCTTAAAAAGTTTCCCGAAGAAACTCCGACCATAGGAATAGCATTTAATATTCAGGTAATAGCTGAAATACCGCATAACGGGCACGATATCGCCGTTAAAAAGCTTATTGTTGCATAAAGGAATAAGAGGAGGCAGAGATCATGTTTAAAGACATCAATTTAATCTTTATTATAGTTGCCACCATAGGTGGCGTGTGCCTCTTCCTTTTGGGCTACATCTTGAGAAAATTTGTAGCCGGAAAACAATTGGATTCGGCCGAAGAAAAAGCAAAAACAATATTGGATGGCGCGACAAAAGAAGCCGCCGGCAGAAAGCAGACTGCCGAACTCGAAGCAAAAGACCTTCTTCTTAGAACCAGGACTGATTTCGAAAGAGAGACTAAGGCGAGAAGAGAAGAGATCTTAGGCCTGGAGAGAAGGCTGATCCAGAAGGAAGAGAATTTAGACCGCAAGGTCGATATATTGGATAGGAAGGAAAAAGAGGCAGTTGCAAAAGAGAGAGAAATACACAAACAGAGAGAAGAGATCGTTCTAAGACAGAGAGAGCTGGAAAAAGTGCTTGAGCAGGAAAAGGAAACTCTCCAGAGGGTGGCCCACCTGACAGCGGAAGAGGCAAAAGCGTTACTTCTTAAAAAGATAGAAGACGAGGTTACAAAAGAAGCAAACATCATGATCAATAAACTTATAACGGAAGCGAAAGAGAAGGCCGATAAAGAAGCCAGAAAGATAATCGGGTTGGCCATTCAAAGATGCGCGGCCGAGCATACGGTCGAAACGACCGTAGGCGTCGTGCATCTGCCTAATGAAGAAATGAAAGGCAGGATTATAGGAAGGGAAGGCCGCAATATAAGGGCGCTTGAAATCGCGACAGGAATAGACGTGATCATTGATGACACGCCCGAGGCCGTTATACTTTCCGGATTCGATATGGTGCGCCGCGAAGTCGCGAGGATTGCCCTCGAGAAACTCATAGAAGACGGCAGGATACATCCGGGCAGAATCGAAGAAGTCGTGGAAAAAGTAAAAAAAGACCTGGATATTACGATACGCGAAGAGGGGGAGAAGACCGTATTTGATCTGGGATTGCACAACATCCACCCCGAGATCATAAGATTAATAGGCAGGTTAAAATATAGGACGAGCTACGGTCAGAACGTGCTGCAGCATTCAAAAGAGGTGGCGTATCTAATGGGCGTCATGGCGAGCGAGCTAAAAGTTGATTTTACCTTGGCTAAGAGGATAGGCCTTCTGCACGATGTAGGCAAGGCCGTAAGCCATGAAATTGAAGGAACGCATGCGAAGATAGGAGCGGATCTGGCACGCAAATACGGCGAATCCGAGACGGTGATCCACGCCATAGAGGCGCATCACGCGGATATAGAGCCAAAAACACTTATGGCTATATTAGTGCAAGCGGCTGATGCCGTGAGCGCGAGCAGGCCGGGCGCGAGACGGGAAACACTCGAGATATACATAAAGCGCCTTGAAAAACTCGAGGCTATAGCAGATTCATTTAAGGGGGTTGAAAAGGCCTACGCTATTCAGGCAGGCCGCGAAATAAGGGTTATTGTCCAACCGGAAAAGGTCTCCGATGATGACGCCGTAGCCATGGCAAGGAACATCACAAAGAAAATAGAAGAAGGATTAGAATATCCCGGCCAGATCAAGGTAATGGTTATTCGGGAGACAAGGGCAATAGAATACGCAAAGTAATAAATACGAAGCACGAAATCCGAAGTACGAAACAAATACGAAATTCGAATGTTCGAAACATGTTTAGGTTATTCGAATTTTGGTAATTCGAAATTGTTTCGAATTTCGATATTCGAGTTTCGCGCTTAAAAAGGTGGGCTATGAAACTATTATTTATAGGCGATATTGTAGGCGAACCCGGAAGGCACGTAATAAGAGAAGCCGTCCCGCGCATAAAAAAACGAGAATCCATAGATGTTGTCGTGGCCAATTGCGAAAATGCGGCAGGCGGCAGCGGGCTTACCCCGGAGATCGCGGATGAGCTATTCAGGTACGGGGTAAACATACTCACCTCGGGAGACCATATTTGGAAAAGAAAAGAAATAGTCGATGTCTTAGACGTTAACCCGTACATATTACGGCCGCTGAATTATCCGCCGAATGTGCCGGGTAACGGTTCATGCGTTTATAAGACAGAGGATGGTTTGCAGATAGGCGTGATAAATCTGGTCGGAAGGGTTTTTATGGAGGCTGTTGATTGCCCTTTCAGGGGAGGCATGGCAGAAGTGGAAAAATTGAGAAAGAGAACCCAGATCATACTGGTTGATATACACGCGGAGGCTACAAGCGAGAAGATAGCGTTGTCCTATTATTTAGACGGGCTGGTGAGCGCTATATGCGGGACGCATACGCATGTGCCCACTGCCGATGAAAAGGTCACAGCGAACGGGACAGCGTATATAACCGATGTAGGCATGACAGGGCCCCACAAGTCTGTCATAGGAAGGAAACCCGAGCAGATCATCACCCGGTTTATCACGCAGCTTCCTACAAGGTTCCAGATGGCAGAAGAAGACCTGAGGCTGCAAGGCGCTATTATCGATATAGATGAGAAGACCGGAAAAGCGAATTCTATTAAGAGGGTCGAAGAAAAGGTAGGATAAGTATATATGCCATTTAGAATTGTCGAAGCGAAAAGGTTAAGTTCGATAACAAATCTTTTCCAGATAGAAGCAGCCACAATAGCCAAAAAGGCGAGAGCCGGACAATTTATTGTTTTACGCCTTGATGAAAAAGGCGAAAGGATCCCCCTCACGATTACGCGAAGAGATCCGGCAAAAGGCACAATAACAATTATATTTCAGGAAGTAGGTAAAACCACAAAAAAACTCGCCTCCCTCAAAAAGGGCGATAAAATCCAAGACATAATAGGCCCGCTCGGAAAGAAGACGGATTTCGGGTATGTCGGAAAAGCGATCTTCATAGGAGGCGGGGTCGGGGTAGCCGAGATCTTGCCTGTTGTGGAGTACGCGAAAGAATCCGGTAATGGTATTACCGTAATAATAGGTGCGAGGACAAAAGAGCTCGTGATATTGGAAGAAGAGCTGCGCAAGCTCGCCCCACGCCTTATTGTAATGACTGATGACGGGAGCCACGGCAGAAAAGGTCTGGTCACAACACCTTTAAAAGAACTGTTGACCGCGGAGAAATTTGATCTGGCTTATTGCGTCGGCCCTGATATCATGATGAAAGTCACATGCGACGTTACCAAAGAATTCAAATTAAAGACGCTCGTGTCTTTAGACTCAAATATGGTAGACGCTACAGGCATGTGCGGCACGTGCAGGGTCAGCATTGGCGGGGCGACAAAATTCGTGTGCGTTGACGGACCGGAATTCGAGGGCCATCTTGTAGATTGGGACCTTTTTTTAAAAAGGCAGAAAAGATTCGTGAACGAAGAAAAAAAGTCTATAGAATGCAACGAAGCCAATGCGCAATGCAGGTGCCGGGCATGAAAAAGCAAGAACCTAAAGGAAGAATAAGAAATTTTGACGAAGTAGCCTTGGGATATACGGAAGAAGAGGCCATAAAAGAAGCAAAGAGGTGCCTTAATTGCAAGAAGCCATTGTGCGTGCTGGGCTGCCCGGTCGAAATAAACATCCCGGGATTCATTACCAAGATAAAAGAAAAAGATTTCGAAGGCTCGATCAAGGTGTTAAAAGACAAAAATAGCCTTCCGGCCGTTTGCGGAAGAATCTGCCCCCAGGAAGACCAATGCGAAAAGAAATGCGTCCTCGGTAAAAAAGGGTCTCCTATAAACATAGGTACCTTGGAGCGATTCGCCGCGGATTGGGAGATAAAATATCATCCGCCTTCGCCAAAGGCTTCGGCGGATGTCCGCCGAAGTTTCAACGAAAGCGGACAAAAACGGGAAGGCAAGAAGGTCGCCGTTATAGGGAGCGGACCCGCCGGGTTGACATGCGCGGCGGATCTGGCAAAAATAGGATACAATGTCACGATATTCGAGTCGCTTCATAAGCCGGGAGGGGTCCTTGTTTATGGGATACCGAATTTCAGGCTGCCAAAGAACATAATCGATCTGGAAACGGATTATATACAATCCCTAGGCGCCAAACTAGAGATCAATTTTTTAGCCGGGAAATCTTCTACCATAGAAGAATTACGCGAGGATGGATTTAAGGCATTTTTTATAGCGACAGGCGCCGGGCTCCCTTACTTTTTAGGCATCGAAGGAGAAAATTTTAACGGCGTATATTCGGCAAACGAATTTCTTACTCGTGTAAACCTGATGAAGGCATATCGTTTCCCGGAATACGATACGCCGATAAGGATAGGAGATAAGGTCGGAGTGATCGGGGCCGGCAATGTCGCAATGGATTCGGCCCGCTGTGCCCTGCGATTGGGCGCGAAAGAGGTTACTATAATTTACAGAAGATCCGAAGCGGAAATGCCGGCCAGGGAAGACGAGATCGAGAACGCGAGAGAAGAAGGCGTGCGATTTGAATTATTGACAAATCCTATTAGGATCTTCGGGGACGATAAGGGTTGGGTGAAACGAATGAAATGTATGAGAAATGAGCTGGGGGCCCCGGATGAAAGCGGCAGGCGAAGCCCTGTCCCTATAAAAGGCTCTGAGTTTATAATGGATATAGACACGATAGTATGCGCAATAGGTCAGGGGCCGAATCCGTTATTATTAGCGACCCTTCCGGACCTGAAACTTACAAAAAAAGGCAATATAGTTGCGGACGAGAGCGGCCGCTCGTCGATACAAGATGTATGGGCAGGCGGGGACATAGTAACGGGGGCCGCTACCGTAATAGAGGCGATGGGCGCAGGTAAAAAAGTGGCGCGCTCAATAGATGAGTATTTAAGAAAATGACAGAGACCAAACGCATATATTCTGTAAGCGAAATCACTCGGAACATCCGTATAATTTTGGAAGATACTTTCCAGGCGCTGTGGATCGAAGGTGAGGTTTCTAATTTCACTAAGCACACATCCGGCCACATGTATTTTACCCTTAAAGATGACGCAAGCCAGCTTTCGTGCGTTATATTCCGGAGCGCGAATCAAAATCTAAAATTTAAAATAGAAGACGGCATGCAGCTTATATGTTTCGGCAGGATAAGCGTGTACGATAAGAGAGGCGCCTACCAGCTGTATATAGAAAATGTAGAACCGAAGGGGGTTGGCGCGCTGCAGCTGGCATTCCAGCAATTAAAAGAAAAACTTTCCAAAGAAGGGTTGTTCGACAAGGAGCATAAGGCAGAGATACCGTTTCTACCGACGCGCATAGGTGTCGTTACCTCTCCTACGGGCGCTGCGATAAAGGACATCTTAAACGTGACAGAGAGGCGCTTTTCAAACGTGGAGATAATAATAAACCCTGTAAAGGTGCAAGGTGAAGGCGCGGCCGAAGAGATCGCCGAGGCAATAAAGGAATTCAATGAACTTAATGATTCTCTTTTTTTAGGAAGAAAGATCGACGTTATGATCGTGGGAAGGGGCGGCGGAAGCCTTGAAGACCTCTGGGCCTTTAACGAAGAGGCCGTAGCCAGGGCAATATACGATTCTAAAATACCGGTAATAAGCGCGGTGGGCCACGAAATAGATTATACAATAGCCGACCTTGTAGCCGATCTCAGGGCGCCTACCCCGTCAGCCGCCGCAGAGCTGGTTATCCCGAAAAAAGAAGATTTAGAGGAGCAGATCGGCGTACTTGCCTTAAGGCTGAATACCGCCATGTCTACCAGGCTTCGACTTTTGAAAGAAATAGTCAGAAAACTTAAAAATAGCTATGTGCTCAGGGAGCCGCTCAATCTGTTCCGGCAGGTCAGGCAACGATTAGACGAGCTTGAAAAAGGCCTAAAGACAAACCTTAAGATTTTTCTGGATACCAAAAAAGAGGAGTCGAACGTGCTCATCGGGAAACTGGAAGCCTTAAGCCCTCTTTCAGTGCTGTCCAGGGGGTACAGCATAGCAATGCTATTGCCGGGCGGCGAAGCTCTAAAGAGCTCTAAAGGATTGGGCCAAGGCGATATGATAAAAACAAAACTCAAAGACGGTGTGTTTATAAGCAAAGTTGATAAAATAGAAGAATAATTAATGGTTGGGCTGGAGGCGCGATATGGCAGAGCAAAATTTTGAAAAGGCGTTGAGCAAACTTGAAAAAATAGTCGAAGAACTGGAAAGCGGCGACCTGCCGCTAGACGAAGCTTTGAAAAAATATGAAGAAGGGGTAAGGCTCGCCGGCTTCTGCAGCAAAAAATTAGAGACGGCGCAAAAAAAAGTCGAGATTTTGATTAAGACAGACAAGCGCGGGACGCAGCTCGAACCTTTCGACGGGAAAAAAGTGTTGGATTCTGACGGGGAATGATGAACATTAAAGGATACCTTAACAAAAAAGCAGCGCTTGTGGATAAGAACCTCGACAAATTTTTGCCAAGCTCCAAAACTTATCCGAAGGTAATACATGAGGCCATGAGATACAGTGTTTTCAGCGGTGGAAAACGCGTCAGGCCGATTCTTGCGATCGAGGCAGCGGGCGCGTGCGGCGGCAAACTCTCGGACGTCATGCACACGGCATGTGCGCTCGAACTTATACACACATATTCTATTATTCATGATGACCTGCCGGCGATGGATGACGATGATTACAGGCGCGGAAAGCCGACACTGCATAAAAAGTTCGATGAGGCCATCGCGATTCTTGCCGGAGACGCGCTTCTGTCTTTGAGTTTCAATTTAATAGCCGGCGGAAAACATATATCAAGACAAAATCGTATAATCCGCGAAGTTTCTAAGGCAATAGGTACTTTTGGGATGATAGGCGGCCAGGTTATGGATATAGCCAAAGAGAAGAAAGACGGTTTTATCCTTAAGTACATACACGCTACCAAAACAGCCTCGCTTTTGGCCGTTTCGGCCAGGTCCGGGGCAATAGCGGCCGGCGCGGGTAAGAAAGATGAGGACAATTTAGCCAACTTCGGGAAATATCTCGGGTTGAGTTTTCAGATAATAGACGACATTTTAGACAAAGAAGATTATTACACCCTGTTCGGCAAAAAAAGATCGCTGACAGATGCCAGGATATTGGTTAAAAAAGCCGAAGATTCATTGAAGCCGTTCGGTAAAAAGGCCGATACCTTGAAGGAAATAGCGATGTTTCTTTTAGCGAGAGAAAAATAAAATGACCAAAATCCTAGATACGATTAATAGCCCCAAGGATCTAAAAAAACTCCCGATCGATGAGCTTCCAAAACTTGCCTCTGAAATAAGGAAAGAAATCATCAGCGTAACTTCTAAGAACGGCGGCCACCTTGCAGCGAGTCTCGGGGCTGTGGAGCTGGTAATAAGCCTTCATTACGTGTTCGACGTGCCGCAGGATTCCATTCTCTGGGATGTCGGCCACCAGGCGTATGCGCATAAGCTTTTGACCGGTAGAAGAGAGAGGTTCAAGACCTTGCGGCAACTTGGCGGAATAAGCGGTTTTCCTAATAAGAATGAAAGTAATTACGATATATTTACCGTCGGGCATAGCGGGACATCGATTTCCTCAGCCGTGGGCCTTGCCTGTGCCAGGGACCTTCGAGGCGGCAATGAAAAAATAATAGCTGTAATAGGTGACGCTTCGCTTGCCAGCGGTATGTCTTTTGAGGCATTGAATTATGCGGGCCACGTCCAAAAAGACCTTATTGTAATATTAAATGATAACGAGCTTTCTATTTCCCGGAGCATAGGCGCTCTTAGTAAGTATTTAAGCAGGCTTACAACAAGCCATATGTATAATAAGATAAGAACCGATATGGAAAAACTGGTTAAAAGAATCCCAAGGTTCGGTTTCGGCGCCTACAGGGCCGCCAGAAGGCTTGAGGAAGTCGTGAAGAATTTTTTATCTCCCGGCATGTTGTTTGAGGAACTCGGATTTAGGTATTATGGCCCCATCAGCGGGCACGACATTTCACTTCTTATCCATACGTTAAAGAACATTTCTACGGATATAAAGGGTCCAGTGCTGCTTCACGTGTTGACCAAGAAAGGCAAGGGGTACAAATTTGCCGAGGAGCTACCTACAAAGTTTCACGGGATCCCTCCTTTCGAGATAGAGAGCGGCGAAAAACTTTCAAGTTCGGGAGAAACGAGTTTTACCGAAACATTCGGTAAGAAAATTGTAGAGCTGGCAGAACGAAATAAAAAAATAGTCGCCATTACGGCCGCGATGCCTGACGGCACCGGGTTGGTTGATTTTGCAAATAAATTTCCTGATAGGTTTTTTGATGTCGGAATAGCGGAACAGCATGCGGTCACATTCGGCGCCGCTATGGCAAGGGGCGGATTCAAGCCTATCGTCGCTATATACTCTACATTTTTGCAGCGCGCTTACGATCAGATTATCCACGATATATGTTTACAGGATCTTGGAGTCGTGCTTTGCCTGGATAGGGCAGGCGTGGTCGGAGAGGATGGTCCTACCCACCACGGCTTATTTGACATAGCATATCTAAGAAATATGCCAAGGATCGTTTTTATGGCGCCTCGGGACCAAGAAGAACTTGAGGCAATGCTTGAATTCTCGGTACAGCTGAACGGACCCGTTGCAATAAGATATCCCCGCGGAGGAGTTATAGGGAAGCACGACAAGTTATCGCCTGGTTCGATAAAATTGGGAAAAGCAGAAGTTTTGTCGGAAGGGAAAGATTTAGCCATATTCGCTATCGGCAGCAGCGTTTATCCGTCCCTTGAAGCGTCCAGGAGGCTTGCCGGCGAGGGTATAAAAGCGGGAGTGATCAACGCCAGGTTTATAAAACCGTTAGATGAAGAGCTTATTTTAAATGTGTTGAGGAATACCAAAAAAATAGTCACGGTTGAAGAAGGTATAGTCGAGGGCGGTTTCGGCAGTGCCATCTTAGAGCTGATGGAAAAAGAAAATATAAAGGGAGTAAAAGTGAAGAGGATAGGCTTCCCGTCGGAATTTATCGAACACGGCGGCCGTGTAGAACTTCTTAAAAAATATAATCTCACAAGCGAAGGCATTTATAATATAATAAAGGGAGAGATGTTGACGCTGTGAGAGTAGTTAGTAGCTAGTAGTTAGTAGTTAGGGGTTAGGGATGGGAAAGATAAAAATAAATAAAGAGAAATGCAAGGGCTGCGGGCTCTGCGTTATTTATTGCCCCAATAAACTTGTTCGCATCTCTGAAGAACTGAATAAAAAAGGTTTGTACACGGTGAAGTTTGAGGACAATGGCAAAAAATGCACCGGGTGCAGCATGTGTGCTCTTATGTGTCCGGATTTTGCTATAGAGGTATATAGATAGATGAGCAAAGTCGTTAAAAGAATACTTATAACAGGTAATGAAGCTTGCGCCGAAGGCGCGATTCGCGCGGGATGCAGGTTTTATGCGGGGTATCCTATAACCCCCCAGAATGAATTGATAGGATACATGTCGAAAAGAATGAGGGAAGCGGGCGGTACATTTATACAGGCCGAAAGCGAACTGGCGGCTATCAATATGGTTTTTGGGGCCGCTGCCGCAGGCGAGCGAGCCATGACATCTTCGTCAGGCCCGGGGATAAGCCTTAAGCAGGAAGGCATCTCTTATCTTTCCGGATGCGAGCTGCCGGCTGTTGTGGTAAATGTCATGAGGGGCGGGCCGGGACTTGGCAATATCGCGCCTTCCCAATCAGATTATTTCCAAGCGACGCGCGGCGGCGGGCACGGGGATTATAGAACGATAGTTCTTGCTCCGGCCTCGGTTGAAGAATTCGCGACATTTGCGTTCGACGCATTTGATTTGGCGGACAAATATAGAATTGTAACGCTTGTTCTTACTGATGGGGCCCTCGGTCAAATGATGGAGCCCGTACCAGGGTCACTTTTCAGCGATATGAAGCCGGCAAAAAGGCAAAGCAAGAAAGGCTGGATACTGGACGGATGCAGGGGGAGAAAGGCGCGGTCAATCAAATCCCTCTTCTTAAAAGACGGGGAATTAGAGGAGCTAAATAAAAAGCTTCAGCGAAAATATGAAGAGATAAGTAAAAAAGAGGTAAGATGCGAAGTTTTGTATGAAAAAGACAGCGAGATTTTTTTGATCGCATACGGGATCGTCGCAAGAATTGTTAAGTCATGCGTCGAGAAAATGAGAAAAAATGGGCTGAAGGTAGGGGTCATAAGGCCTATTACATTGTGGCCTTTTCCCAATGATATTATTTCAAAAGCGGTTTCAAAAGCAAAATCCATGTTGGTTGTGGAAATGAGCGAAGGGCAAATGGTTGAAGATGTTAGGCTCGCCGTCGGAGATAAGTGCAAGGTTCGATTTTACGGAAGAAGCGGCGGAAATATCCCGACAGAGGACGAGATCACTAAAATATTAATAGACAGCAGGCGGGGGAAATGAAAAAAGTATTTAGCCGTTCTAAATTATTAAAAGATGTTCCGACGCACTATTGCCCGGGTTGCGGTCATGGGATAGTTCACAGGCTGATCGCCGAGGTTATCGAAGAACTTGGTATTAGAGAAAAGACGATAGGCATAGCGCCGGTTGGCTGCGCCGTTATCGCGTATGATTATTGGGATTTTGATGTATGTGAGGCAGCCCACGGCAGGACTCCGGCGGTTGCCACAGGTATAAAAAGAGTTCTTCCGGACAGGATCGTGTTCACTTATCAGGGGGACGGCGACCTTGCGGCGATAGGCACATCTGAAATACTTCATACTGCCAATAGGGGCGAAAATATAAGTGTTGTATTTGTGAATAACGGCGTCTATGGAATGACAGGCGGACAGATGGCTCCTACGACGCTTATTAACCAACGGACAGCTACGACGTACTCAGGCAGAAATCCAAAGCTTGACGGTTATCCGCTTAATATCACCGATTTATTGAAATATTTAAACGGGGCTTACTATTTGGAAAGATGTTCCGTCCATTCACCTAAAGAAGTTTTGAAAACAAAGCAAGCCATAAAAAAGGTACTGCAAAATCAAATAGAGGGCAGAGGTTTTTCTTTAGTTGAGGTACTTTCAATGTGCCCCACATATTGGAATATGTCAACACAACAAGCGGTGGACTGGATAGGTGCTAATGTAGTAAAACAATATCCGTTGGGAATAATTAAAAATGGCGATCAAGCGTAAAAAGGCTATAGTTAAAGAGAAGACAGCGATTCACGAAAGTATTATCGCGGCCGGATTCGGCGGGCAGGGAATAATGCTTCTGGGTAAGCTTATCGGGCTTTCCGCGATGAATGAGGGGAAAGAGGTTACGTGGATATCTTCTTATGGCGCAGAAGTGAGAGGCGGGACAGCGCACTCTATGGTGATAATCAGCTCCCTCCCAATATCATCTCCCACAGTTAAAGAACCCGATACCTGTATAATTATGAATGTCCCTTCTTTTATAAAATTTGAGAAAAAAATAAAAAAGGGCGGCTTGATCGTCGTGAATAGCTCGATTGTAAAGGGAAACTCTAAGAGGAAAGATATCGAAATCTTAAAAGTCCCGGCCACTGATGTCGCGAAAAAGCTCGGGAATGTTAGGGTTGCAAATATGGTTATGCTGGGTGCATATTTAAAGAAAAGAGGGTTTATTTCTATCGAGACAGCGATCAGTTCTTTAAAAGAAATTTTCACATCAAAAGACGAGACAGTAATAGAATTAAATAAATTAGCGTTAAAAAAGGGATGGGAGGCGGCCGGTGGCAGAGGTTAGAGTCAGGTTCGCGCCCAGTCCGACTGGGTATCTTCATTTAGGAAGCGCAAGAACGGCCTTATTCAACTGGTTATACGCCAGGAATAGGGGCGGGGAATTTATATTAAGAATAGAAGATACCGACGCTGTCCGGTCTAAAAAAGAATATTTAGACGAGATCCTCGACAGTCTGCAATGGCTTGGCCTCAATTGGGACGGGGAAACGTACTTCCAGAGCAAAAGGTTTGACATTTACCGTAAGTACGCCGACAAGCTCTTGGAAGAGGGCAAGGCCTATAGGGACGGAAACGCGATAGCTTTTAAAATGCCCAAGGGCGAGTGTGTGTCTTTTTATGACATGGTACACGATAAAATAGAGATCAATACCGACGAGCTAAAGGACGAGGTGTTGATAAAATCGGACGGTACGCCGACATATAATTTTGCCTGTGTAATAGATGATGCAGACCTTAAGATTACGCACATCATAAGAGGCGACGACCATATACCGAATACGCCGAAACAATTCATGCTTTATAAAGCCTTAGGCCTCCAGCCGCCCAAATTCGCCCACATGCCTCTTATCCTAGGGCCTGATAAGGCGAAGTTATCAAAACGCCACGGCGCAACGGCCGTAGCGGAATATCGAAGAATGGGTTACCTGCCTGAAGCGCTCGTTAATTATATGGTGCTTTTAGGTTGGTCCCCGGGAAATAACAGAGAACTCATTTGCGGCGAAGAGCTTATAAAGAAGTTTTCCATTAAATCCGTCGGAAAAGTACAGTCTATTTTCAACATAGACAAACTTAACTGGCTCAACTCCCAATATATCCGCAATTATGATCCGAATAAACTTTGTGATATAATTATGCCCCGCCTCGTAGAGGCAGGGCTCGTAAAAGAAGATTTCGATAAAACGCGGTTTAAAAAAATAATAGAGCTTTTTAAGACGCGTTTCTCCAATGCAGAAGATTTTATACAGAAATCCGCATACCTTTTCAGAGAGGATGTTGCGTATGAAGAAGGAATGCGGGAGCAATTTCTTAATGACAAGAGGATACAAAAGATTTTAAAAGACCTCGCCGGAAGATTTGACGGTATCAAGGAAAAAGATTTTATTTCAAAGACCATAGAAGAGGCAACCCGTTCTTTTATAGCCGAGGTTGGCATTGAAGGAAAAGATCTGATCCATCCGCTTAGGGTGGCTGTTACGGGGCAGACGGTATCGCCCCCTGTTTTTGATGTTTTAGAAGTTATAGGAAAAGAGAAAGTCGTAAAACGCCTTAGCTCTTTATAGTTTTTACCATTTGCTATTTGCAATAAGCTATTTGCCATACTGCCCGGTAGTGTAACGGTAACACACGTGGCTCTGGACCACGGTTTCCAGGTTCGAATCCTGGCTGGGCAGCCAATGTTGACAACTATCCGAAACTGCGGATAGTGATGCAGTAGGCACGAGCGCCTTACAGGCTTCTGTAGGGCGCTTTTCATTTGTAGAGGCTATTTCAGTGGGGAGGATGCCTTCAAGTGGCTCTTGGATATACATATTGATTACCAGCCTGTCGCTGTATACATAGATATCTTTGATTAGGGCATGTATGAGGTTTTTCTGGGCTTCCGGAGGAGCGTCTTCGAGGTGTTGTATGGCAAAGTTCATGCTGCGGTATACGAGCTCACCGGAACAGGCGTTTATGCTGGCAACTCTCTTTTGCGCCTGCAGCTTGTCTATCTCGTCCTCCAGTTTTGCGATCTCGGTTTCCAATTCAGTCATTTTGTCTTTATAGGTCGAGCCTTTGGTGACCGTGTTGCCCATGGCTAATTCCAGCAGTTTATTGGCCTGGTGCCGGAAACCGTTTAGCTTTGACTCTTTTTCTTTGAGATCTGCATCTATCTTCTCAAGCTTTGCCTGCGACTCAAGCATGGCATCTCCCAAGGCTTTTATGACAAGGCTTCGGTCCTTGGCTGCTCGCCTGAAATAATCGATTATAGCTTTGTCAAAAGTGGTTGCAGAGATACGGCTGGCTTTGCATCCCAAGGCTTGTCTTGAGCGGCTGCATTCATAATAAAAGAACTTTCTTCGGTCACGGCCTCCTGAGAAATTGCAGACCATATGGCTTCCGCAATCGCCGCAGCGCAGAATTCCGGCGAGGAGGTATTCGTAGAATCTTTCTTTCTGTACGAAGTTGTGGCCGGGGAGCCTGGCGCTTAATATCTTGTTGGCTCGCTCCCATAGCTTCTCATCGACGATTGCCGGGTGATTGCCCTTGTGGTATTCTCCGCTGTACTGGATGTATCCTTTGTAGAAAGGATTCTTTAGGATCCTTGAGATAACTTGCCTACGCCATTCCTTGCCATTGAGAGTTTTTAGCCCGCGTCTATGGAGCTCAAGGCCTATCTGCGTAAGTGATCGGTTATCCGCGGCCATCTCCCAGATAACTTTAAGGTGGGAAACTATTTTCTCATCAAGCACAATTTTATGCGGCTGGCGGCCGTTAGGAAGAGGCTCTCCGTCTGGTATAAGCCTATATCCATAAGGCAGCATTCCGCCAACCCACTTGCCTTGGCGCACCCGCGCGATAGCAGAAGCTTTCACGCGCTCGCCAGTGAGTTCCCGCTCAAAGGCTGACAAAATCCCAAGAATGCCAATTACCACCCTGCCGATAGCAGTTGAGCTGTCTAAGTTTTCTCTTACCGAGACAAAATCGATTTCCTTTTCTCTGAATAGGTCAATAAGCCAGTAGAGGTCCCGGGTATTGCGGGTTAAGCGGTCAAGGCGGAAGAAGATTATTCCGTCAAACGGCGCTTTTTTACGTACGTGGTCGATAATCATCTGGATGCCGGGCCGGTTGAGATCCTTGCCGGAATAGCCGTCATCGTTTATTCTGCCTTTGTCGCCAATCTTGGCAAGGTCATATCCAAAGGCATCTAGCATATTCTTGCAGTGATGGGCTTGGGCGTCAAGGGTTGTAAAATCTCCCTGGGCCTGGTCGTCAGTAGAACAACGGGTGTAGATTACGTAGCGTTTTTTCTTATTTGTATTATCTGTTTTGGCATTCATAATCATAGAATTATTCCGCTTTTGACTGCAGGCAGTCCGCCATGCAGAAGACACTCTTCTGCATGGCGGCGGTAAAACAGTTATGCCTGGGTTTTCTGCTTCTTGCCTTTTCCCCAGCCAGCCTTCCATCTGGCCACTGCCCCAGCCACAATAGCATCAACAACCTTCTGATCACCGATGTTCTTGAGTACGTCAGCGAGCTCTTGTTTATTAAGCACCCGGAAATTCTTAACTCCGCGCTGCTTAGCCGTCAGCATTAGTTCGTTGCGCGTACTGCCAGCCGCCAAGACAATGCCTTCTTTAGGTGACGGAGAATTATCAGCCGGTGCTTTCGGCTTTTGAGTTTTTGATTTTTTCTTGTCGTAATGTTTGGCATGAAGTTTATGCAAAAACTCTTTGTCTTTCTTTTTCTGCTCTGCGGTCATGCGGTTTCACCCCCTTTCAGGTTATTTGGACACCCCAACCCTATAACAAAACCCCTACAAGTCAAGAGGAATCGACGTCAAGAGCTCCTATATGTGTATATCGGATTTTTTAGTGTTTTGTCGCATAGCCATGCGACATTTTGAGAAAAAAACCGATATACATCTGTAGGAGGCAAATATGGCACGGGGAATAAAAGGTAATTTTAATAAGCGGTTCGGAGACCGGATTCAGGTGGTTTATGCGCAAAGCCTTTCGCCTTCAGAAAGAGAATTGCGGAATAAAAAACTCTGCGAGGCAGTGATAAAAGTTTTGACCGGCATCTTAGGCAGAGAGCCAACAGAAAGAGAGTTGTTCGGCATCGACGATCTTGCGAAGGTAAAGAGACGCAAATAGTGATATCTCTACAAATATTTATGAGCCCTCCGTGATTTACTTCGCATCTTTAAAGGCATATCGTTAGTTGGGATTCATTTGAGACACCTCAAGAAATAAAAAAGGAGGTGTCTCATGAGTCTCAATTATGGAGGCTTGTTTGAAAGCTGGGAGATCGCTGTTGCAAAGAAGGTAATCAATGATTACAGGAAAAGATATAAGCTGCTGGAGCGCGATGGATTCGATGACCTGCTGCAGGGATGTCTTATGCACTGGCTGGATGTCCGCGATCAATATGATCCAAAGCGCGGCGCATCAAGAAAGACTTATATGGCCGAAGTCGTCGGGAATGTGCTCGGCCAGCTTGCCGCAAAAGCAAGGGCAGCCAAGCGGAGGACGATTTATGAAAGCGTATCGCTGGATGAACCTCTTAACGATGAGGAAGACTCGCCTGCCTTAAAAGACAAAATCGCAGAAAGCGATGATGCTCCGCCGCAGACTAAAACAGAACTTAAGATAGATCTCTCCAAGGTATACCGGAAACTCACTCCCCAGCAGCAAAAACTATGCAGGCTTTTAGGTGAAGAGGGATTAAGTATAAACGAAGCCTGCAAGCATTTCAGCAAACACAGAAGCAATATCTACCGGGATGTGCTTCGGATCAGGAAGCTTTTCGAGGAAGAAGGGCTTAAGGATTATTTGAAATAAAGGGCGCGACATTTTAAAGGAAAACCCGATATACACATATTGGAGGCAAGCGAAATGACCGATGTATGCAAGTTTAAATTTCAAGAAAAGGTAGGCAAGAAAACCATTGAGAAAGAGATTGCCCGCGCCATTGAGACTGCCGAATACGCCTTTGGCCAGGCCAAGGTAAGGCTTCACGCGGCATATCTGGCTACAAACGACAAGGCGGTTATCGATGCCTCAAGCGAAGTAGGCGAATACATTGCTCAAATATTTATCGGGTTAATGACTAGAAAGCTCGGTGAGGATAAATTCACCGTGGAAAGAATAAGGAGGAGCGACGAGCTATGAAAGTTAACAAAGGATTAAAGAAGGTTTACAAGGGGCTTAGCTGGTATAACCGGCAGAAACTGCTTGAAGCAAACCGGCCTTGCGGGAAAAAGAAAGAAAAGCCCAAAAAGAAATAAGACAGGTTTCTCATGGGAAATGAAAAGATAGAAATCAGGGATCTGCGCGACGGCAATTTTCTTTGGATAGATAAGGCAGCATTGAGGCTTATCAGCGAGAATGCCGGGACTATGGCCGTAGCCGTATATTCATGGCTTTGTTATTACGCTAATTTTAAGGCGCAGGATTGTTTTCCGTCTATTACTACATTGGCATATCACTACGGAGTATCGCGGCGCACAATAATGCGGGCAATAAAACAATTGGAGCGGCTGAAGGCTGTCTCGATTGAGAGGAAGAAAGGTAAGCCGAATATTTATAAGCTGCTTAATATTTTAGGGGTAAAAAGTTATCCACAACCAAGTAGTGACATTGATGTCACCAGTGACAGGGCTGTCACTGGAGTAGTGACACAGGTGTCACCAGCAGTGGTGACCGGGGTGTCACACGAACAATAGATATATAACAAGAGATAACTAACAAAAGATAGTAGTAGAGGTGTGAATTCTGTGCATAGCTCTGTTTTGTTCTTAAAAGAAAGCTTATGGGTCCTTCCAGGGGGGTGTGCGGCGCGGGTCGGGCGAGGCGCGGGCTCTCAGTGATTGTAGGTTTTAAAATCGATGTCAATGTCAATGAAAATGGGCACCCACGGGGCAAAACTGGGCGTCCCTTTGCTTATTTAACTTAATATGGGTCAATATGTTAGGAAAAGGAGGAATGCGTGGCAAAAATCAACATAAAGCCCGAAATCAGTGACATAAAACTTTCGGATATCAAGCCTGCGCCATACAATCCGCGGGAGATTTCAAACGAGGCCCTGTCAGGTCTTCGGCATAGCCTTGAGAAGTTCGGGTATGTGGATCTTATGGTAGTAAATAAGCGCAACATGCGCGTTATCTCAGGTCATCAGCGCTATAAGATCCTGCAGGCAGAAGGGGTTGAGACTGTGACTGCTATCCTTGTTGATGTGGACGAGATTCAGGAACAGGCAATGAATGTGACTTTGAATAACCAAGAGATAGCCGGGTACTGGACAGCTGCTTTAATTCCGCTTCTTGAAAGGCTTCGCAACGAAGCGGCAGATGATTATCTCAACCTGAGGCTTAAAAACCTGCGCGATGCGGTTGGTGATATGGGCGTTGAAAATATGGGAGATGGCAAAACCCTGCCAGATGACATCCCGGAGCCGCCAAAAGAAGCGGTTACGAAAAAAGGCAACCTTTGGATACTTGGAAATCACCGGCTTCTTTGTGGGGATTCTACCAGCGATGAGGATGTTGCAAGGATTATGAATGGCGAGAAGGCCAGTCTATTTGCTACGGATCCGCCGTACTGCGTGGATTACACTGGAGCCGATAGACCAACCGGTGGCAAGGACTGGTCTGATGTTTATCATGAGGTGACATACCGGATGCGAAAGAATTCATGAAGAAGTTTTATTCTGTTGGGCTTAAATATGTCAAAGAGCATACGGCTTTCTATCTCTGGCATGCTTCAAAACGCAGATCAATGATTGATGAGGTTTGCGATAGCCTTGGTATTCTTGTTCACCAGCAGATCATTTGGGTTAAGCCTTGCGCTGTGCTTACGTATTCGTTTTATTCGTGGAGGCATGAGCCTTGTCTTCTCATGTGGATTAAAGGGCAGAAGCCGCCTTATAAGCCAAAGGATAAATCCATCGGCAGCGTGTGGATGGTGGGTTTTTTAAGAACTGGAGATCCGACAAAGCCTGAATATTACAACGACGTCTGGGAACTTGACTGGGAGGGCAAGAAGCGTAATTCCGGTCTGCAACATCCAACGGTTAAGCCAACGGAGGTATTTGCTATTCCTATGCGCGTGCATACAAGTCCCGGGGACGTTTGTTATGAACCGTTTTGCGGATCAGGTTCACAGATTATCGCGGCGGAACGATTAAACCGGCGTTGTTTTGCCATGGAAATTGAACCGGTGTTTTGCGACGTTGCGGTCAGGCGGTGGGAGGAATTCACAGGAAGAAAAGCGCAAAGAGAATAAGTATGGATGAAAAAAATCAAAACCTCGTAGAGCTTGCTAAAAAGAAACGTTACATTGCTTTAGTTGAAAAACTGGGCCGGGAATCGCTTGGCCCCAAGGAATTAAAAGAGCTTGAGGAGTTTGAGAAAGTCGAGCAGGCAAAAGAAACCGGTGTTATAGACGGGACAGTGGATCTTGGGATTATTTCAGTTTATCTGGAAAAGTCCTCGCGTATGGTCCGGCGTTATGTTTCACAAGGGATGCCGGTTATAAGAGATTCCTCGGGTGAGTTGTCACGATTTAAGGTGAACGATGTTTTTAAATGGGTCTACGGGAATAAGGGCAAGGATGCCGAGGATAAGGATTACTGGGAAAACGAGTATCGCAAAAACAGGGCGAAGTTAAGCGAGCTTGAACTCAAACAAAAAGAAGGAGAGCTTATTCCATTTGCGGATCACGTTTCAGTCGTTAAAAACCAGATTAGGGGGATAAGAGCAGGATTGTTGAGACTTCCGAAACATGTTGCGCCAAAACTTTATCAGCAGGATCCAAAGTTAATTTGCGAAATGCTTGATCAGGAGATTCGTTACATTATTAATCAGTTCGCCGGAGTGAAAAGTAATGATAAAGCTAACAAAAGAGGTGCTTAAAACCGTCAAGCCTTATGCCAGGGAGGAGTGGGTTCTTCCTGACAAGATGACGGTTAGTGAATGGGCTGATAGATACCGCCGGCTTGACGTAAAGACTTCAGCTGAGCCCGGGCAGTGGTCTACGCAGAGAACGCCGTATCTTAAAGGTATCATGGATGCTTTTACGGATCCGTTTGTTGATGAAATTACCGTTATGGCTGCATCTCAAGTTGGCAAGACCGAAGCGATGTATAACATGTTGGGGTTTATTATTGACCAGGATCCCGGGCCGACGCTCATGGTCCTGCCGCGGGCCGATGATGCAAAAAGCGTTTCATATAATCGTGTGCGGCCGATGATTGAGGGCGCGCCTATTTTAAGCCGCTATCTTCCCGAGAACGCAGATGAGATCACCAGACTTGAATATCACTTTGACAGGATGGTTCTTTATTTTGCCGGTTCAAACAGCCCGGCTGATCTTGCATCCCGGCCTATCCGCTATCTATTTCTTGATGAGGTTGATAAATATCCGAGATTTTCAGGCCGGGAAGCAGACCCCATAAAACTTGCCTCGGAAAGACAGAAGACTTTCTGGAACAGGAAGACAATCAAGGTTTCAACACCGACTACGCGCGAAGGATATATCTTCCGGGAATATGAAAAATCCGACCAACGCAGGTTTTACGTTCCATGCCCGCACTGCGGCAAGATGCAGGCTTTGACCTTTGGTCAGATCAAATGGCCAAAAGAGGAATCGTCTTCAGAGAAGATAAAAATGGAGAGGCTTGCATGGTATGAATGTTTTTACTGCAATGCCCGGATAGATGATTCTTATAAGCAAAAGATGATGCTAAGCGGGGAGTGGGTGTCTGAGAAAAAGGAAAAATCGCGGAATAGGGGTTTTTGGATCAGCTCGCTTTATTCTCCATGGCTTACCTTTTCCGACATAGCGGCGGAGTTTCTGAAATCAAAAGACTACATTGAGTTATTGATGAACTTTGTCAATTCCTGGCTCGCGGAAGTTTGGGAAGAGAAGATTGAAGAAACGACAGTTGATAGAGTGCGTAATCTTGCCCGGGATTATGACGAAGGAGTTGTGCCTGATGATGTCTTGGTATTGACGGCTGGCGTGGATGTGCAGAAGGATCATTTTTATTTCGTGATTAGAGGATGGGGATATTACGAGGAATCGTGGCTTATCCGGGCCGGACGCGTTGAATATTGGGAGGACGTCGTAGAGGCTCTGTTTAAGACGGAATACAAAAGATTGGATTCGGATGAAACACTCGCAGTTTACATGTCATGTATTGATTCGGGATTTAGGACCGATGAGGTATATCGTTTCTGCCGTCACTGGGCCGACAGGTCAAAGGCGGTGAAAGGCGTTGAGGAGATAAGCGGAGGCCGGTTCTACCGAGCAAACAAAATAGATATCAATTCACGCACCGGGGCTGTTATTCCCGGCGGGCTTGTCTTATGGCATCTGAATGTTACACAGTATAAAGACAAAATAAACCGTTTGGTCATTTCAAAAAATCCCTGCAAGTGGCATATCTTCAGGAATCCAAGTGAAGATTATCTTTTGCAGTTTACATCTGAACACAAGATTTTGATTCGAAACAGGACAACCGGCCGTGCGAAAGAGGTCTGGCAGAAAAAGAGAGAAGCATCCGCTAATCACTATCTGGATGCGGAGGTTTACGCTTTGGCCGCGGCTGATATCATCCGGGCCTTGAACATGCGCAAAGACGATGGAGTGAGAGTTCATCAGCAAATACCGACTGACGTTACAAATGCTAAAGAAAACTGGATACGCAGGCGGGAAGGGTCCTGGCTTTAATGGGCAAATGGCTTGAGCGAAAACCAAACTGGCTAAAAGATTTAAACAGCGCAGAGCAAAACATTCAGAGAGAAAAACCTTTCGGCCGGCCGTCCAATGATTCGGGAGATTATGGCGTACACTTCATACCGCTTAAATGCCCCAAGTGCAGGAGTAAAAATGTCCGCTGTTATTCGAGTCATCCGCCCATTCGTTATCATATTTGCAACAAATGCGGGCATAATTTTAAGTCGCTCGAGGTTGAAACCGATAAATGACTTTTTACTAATTTGTAGTAACGACCCTCTTGTCAAAAATATAGTATGTAGTAATATTGATTTAGATATCTGCGCGAAGAAGTCGGCCACTTCTTGAAGCGCGCCCAATAGCTTTATTAAGCCTGTTACCGTTCGAACGGCGGTAGCGGGCTTTTTTATTGGGCAAAACAAAATGGAGTGCAGCGTGGCACCTACAAAACAGGAGATGCTCGAAAACGTAGAGATTGCAATTAACGCTCGCATGACCGGCGGAGCAGTGCAGTCTTATTCGATTAACGGGAGAAACCTTCAATACATTACGCTAAGTGAACTGCTTAAACTTCGGGATCAGCTTCGCAGGGAAATCGCAGGATCAAACGACACGACTACTTATGCATCTTTCAAGGAGCCGTCATGAAGAAGATTTCCGAGAAATTATCAGAAAGACTAGACGGCATCATTTCGTTTTTCTCGCCAAGGGCCGGTTTTAAGAGACGTATGTATCGACAGGCAATCAGTGTTTCAGAGTCGTTTAGTTCTTACAAAGGCGCTTCAAGATCAAGGCTCAGGTCTAGTTGGCTTCCTGGCGGCGGTTCGGCAGATGAGGACTTGTTACCTGAATTAAAAGACATCCGCGAACGCAGCCGCGATTTAAATCGAAACGACGCGCATGCATCAGGAATCACCGGCACAATGACCACGAACGTTGTCGGCTCAGGGATAAGACCGCAGTCGAGAGTCGACAAAGAATCGCTTGGGTTGGAAGATAACGCTGCAAACGGCTTTCAAAAAAATGCTGAGAGAGCTTGGAAAAACTGGCTTCCTTTTGCTGATGCAGGAAACCGCATGGATTTTTACGAAATCCAGCAGCTCGTTGACAGGCAGATTTTAGAAAATGGCGAAGCGATCATTATCCCGACGATGCTTAAGGATCCGGAGAGGCCGTATTCCTTGGCGTTGCAGATTGTTGAATCTGACCGGCTTGATACGCCGCCCGGCATGCAGGGTGACAAGGCAATTAGATCAGGTGTCCGGATTGGAGAAAAGGGTGAGCCGATTTCATACTTTATTCAAAAGACGCATCCAGGAGATATCCGGTTTACAAAAAAGACTGAACGGGAATTTATCGAGATTTCCGCCAAGAACGAATACGGCCGCAGGAATATTTTTCATTTGTACTACGTTATGCGCTCAGGCCAGACAAGAGGCGTTCCTTTCTTTGCGCCGGTTCTGACCTATTTCAAGGACTTGTCAGAATACGCCGAGGCTGAACTGGTGGCGGCGAGAATAGCGGCGTGTTTCTCTCTTTTTATTACTTCGGAAGCGTCAATGGACGTTGCGGTTAATTCCGCATACGACAAAAATTCTTCGGGGCAGCTTATTGAGTCATTAGAGCCGGGGATGATCAAGCATCTTTTACCCGGAGAGAACATTACCTCGTTTAATCCGCAAAGGCCGGGAGCGACCTTTGAGCCGTTTGTGGAAAGGATTTTAAAAGCGATCTCTGCTGCTTTGGGCCTGCCGTATGAACTGGTGGCTAAAGATTTCTCAAAGACGAATTATTCAAGCGCCCGGGCAGCATTATTAGAGGCACGCAGGTATTTTAAGATGAGGCAGGAGTGGCTGGCGCGTAAACTCTGCCAGCCAATATGGGAAATGCTTTTAGAGGAAGCGTATCTTCGCAGAGAAATTCAAGCCGAGACATTTTATGAAAACAAACGTTACTGGGCGAATGCCTCATGGATTGCGCCGGGATGGGAATGGGTTGATCCTTTAAAAGAAGCGCAGGCGGCAGAAGTCGGATTAAAGAACGGCATTGTTACTTACTCGGATCTTTATGCGCAGGAAGGTAAAGATTGGGAAGAGAGTTTTGAGCAGCGTAAGCGCGAGACCACAAAGATGAAAGAATTAGGTTTGGAGTTTCCAAGCGATGAAAAAACAAAAGAACCAAAAGAAACCAAAGATCCAAACGACCAGGAAGATAATAGTCGGCAGTAAAACACAGATGGCCATGCCGCAGGAATTGGATATTCGGATAGGAGAGCCAAATGGCAAATAAGGACATTCTTTTTCGCACGGATATAGCAAGAACTGGCGGTGTCCGGGTTAGCAGGAATAACGAGGTAATCGAAGGTTTTGCTGTTGTCACCAAAGGTGTCACGCACGATGAAAGGGGGGAGTTCGATGATTCGGCATTAGACAAAATTGTTGAGCTGGGGAACCAGTTAGAGATGGGGATCAAGTCAAGGTTTGGCCATCCTAATATGAGTTCAACTGCTCTCGGGACGTTTTTGGGTCGGGTTATGAATTTTAGGCGCGAGGGAACAATAGTCCGGGCGGATCTACATATTGACCAGACCGCGCACAAGACACCCGATGGGGATTTAGCTGGTTATGTCATGGAGCTAGCGGAAAGCGATTCCGATGCGTTTGGCTCTTCCATGGTCATACATTGGGACGAGGAGTACCGGCAGGAAAAAGACGGGTCATTGACAAAGGATGAAAAAGGGAATGTCTTACCGCCTCTTATCCGCGTGAAGAAATTGATGTCGGTGGATATCGTTGACGATCCGGCAGCGAATAACGGTCTTTTCGGCATGCCATTTTTCTCAGGATCAGTCAAGCCGTCGGCTGAGATGACGGTATTCTTAGACAGATTTTTGAGTGAGCCGGATGCCGTTGACAGGGTAGTTGCATTTTTGGAGAGGTATCGCACGAATAAGGATGAATTTCAAACCATTTTAAAAACACAGGAGGTGAGAACCATGTTCGAGAATTTAACGTTAGAGCAGTTGAAAAAGGAGCGGGCTGACATTTTTGATTCTATCTTTAAGTCAGGAACTGATGAGAGAGTCAAAAAGGGCGGTGAGTATGGGCAGAAGCTTGAAAGAGAGCGAGTGGTGTCAATCTTAAAGAAAGCAAAAGCTTTCAAGGACATGAATGAGCTTGCGCTTGCCGCGGTTGAGAACGGCCTGTCTTTGGATCAGGCTACGATCAGTTTTCAGGATAAGCAGCTTACGGGACTGCAGAATGCAGCAGCTCCGGGCGTTGGTCCTGACAGCGATGAGGAAAAAGGCAAGAAGCCTACGACTCATCTTGAAAAGGCTCGCGTCTATAGGCAGGAACATAATTGCAGTATGACCGAGGCATTGAAGGCCACGGCAGAGAAAAGGAAACAATAAAAACGAAAGAGGAGAAAGATGTCACAGTTCAATATTGGATCAAAGGCATTTGTGGCTGGCGAGGCATTGGAAGCATATCGCCGGGTTAAATTAAGCGCAGGAAGCGGAACGCAGGTCGAATATGCGGACGCTGGCGAAGCGTTTATCGGTTTTACCGCGGTCGCAGCAGCAGTGGGTGAAATGGTATCCGTTGATTTAAAGACAACCGGCAGAACGTTCAAGGTTGTGGCAAACGGAGCTATTGCTGTAGCTGGGAACTTTTACGGCGCAAACGACGGCAAGGTGAGCGCCACAGTAAGCGGTTCAATTCAGGGTCGTGTGCTGGAAGCATCGGCGAGCGACGGGGAAATTGTCGAAGGACTATTGTTGTAATTAACCATTAAAGGACAGGAGGAATAACATGGGAGTTGATTATCAGGGTTCAAGGGCAGTACCAAGATTAGAGCTGGGTGAGGCGGCGATTGAGTTTATTCAAGCTCAGGATGAGTTTATCGGGACTCAGGTGCTTCCGATTTTCCCGACTAAGAAAAAGGCAAGTATCTTTCCCGCCATTACAAGGGAAAGTATCACGCGCGAAGCAGATACCAAGAGAGCGCCACGCGGCAACTATAACAGGGATGGATTTCAAGCAAAGGATAAGCAGTATAACTGCGAGGAATATGGTCTTGAAGGGCCTCTTGATGACAGCGAGAGAAGTCTTTATGCAACTGACTTCGACGCAGAGCTTACTACGGTGCAGATCATCACGCGCCGGGTGCTTCAGGCTCAGGAAAGACGTATTTCCAGCGTTGTGTTTAACCCAACTACCTTTTCCGGACCCACGCTCTATACCGACAATTCAGGCGCGCCTTGGGACAATCCGAGTTCTGACGTTCCGGTGCAGGTGCGGGCAGCGCGGGAAAGAGTGAGGGCAAACTGCGGCATTGATCCGAACACGCTTATTTGCAGCAAGGCCAATATCGATCGGCTGCTTTCCAATAACAGCATCAAGGATGCGATTAAATATGTGGCCAGACTTACCGAGGCAGAGATACTTAATGCCCTCGCAGATATCCTTGGTGTCCGCAGGATTCTTGTCGGTAAGGGTATCTATAATACTGCGAAGGAAGGTAAACCTTTCGCTAGCGCGGATATCTGGAATGACGATTACGCGATGGTGGCAATTATCGGGGATTCGCAGCGGCTTTCCGACCCAAGTGTCGGAAGGGTGTTCTTGTGGAGTGCCGACAGCCCGGAGAATGCAACGGTTGAGCAGTACCGCGATGATGCAGCGCGAAGTGACATCTTCCGCGTGAGGCAGCATGTCGATGAGCTAATCATCGATCCGTTTTTTGCACATTTGATGAAAGTCGACGCTTAATAATCGTCTGAACAAGCAATACGCCGGGGGACTATTGAAAGTCTCCCGGCAAAGCTTGGGAAGGAGGGCTATGGCTTTCAAATCGGATTTAGCGCAGGATGCGGCAAAGACATTTTTAAACTCGGATGAATTCGCCGAGGATATTACTTACACGCCCAAAGACGGTGTTGCAAAAGTTATCAAAGCGGTTGTAAACCGTAAGCGTATAGACCCTGCCTCCGAGGATGCGGGCCGCATTCTCATAAACCAATGCGAGATATTCATTGCCAATGATGCCGTGAGCGGCATCGCGTCTATTAATAAAGGCGGGGATTTGGTTTCACTTGCTGAGGTTATCGGCGGGCCTTTAGTTAATTGGGTGGTTGCGGATATTCTAGTGCAAGACGAAGGGGTGTGGCAGTTACTGTTACAAAAATGAGCGAACTTAGGTTAGAGATAAACACAAAAAATTTAGAGCGGGCTATCAGGCTTTTCCCGAAAGATCTTAAATACGAGCTTGGCGACGGCATGGATCACATCAGCCGAAAATTCTTAAAGATTTTTCGCCAGACGCGGCTTCAAGGCCCTCCGGGAATACGGGCTCATCCGCATGGGATATTTACGCACTTTCAACGGGCAAGCCTTGTGTCGCAGGATATTGAGGGAATGGGCATGGTGATTTTTTCGGATTCCAAGATTGCGCGCATGCACGAAGAAGGCGCAACGCTTAAGAATCCCGGCGGAGGAAAACTCGCAGTGCCGTTATCGGCAAGAAAAGAGCTTTTTACTTCTGATGGCAGACTTAAGAGGCAATACCGGCGGCCGCGGTTACTTAAAAATGTAATTCGTATTCAATTGAAAGGCAAAACATTTTTGGCCAAGGTTAAAAAGAAACTGCGGGAGATTCTGCCGCTTTTTATCCTTAAGAATCAGGTCAGGATCAAACCCAGGCTTATGTTTTACAAAACATGGGATGAGATACAGAACGCGCGGATTGAGATTTTGAATAAATCGATTGAAAAGGCGTTGAGCAAAGTATGACGGTAAGAGAAAGTATTTTAGAAAATCTAAAGATAACGCTTGAGACTGTCTCAATCGCAAACGGATATCATAACGATATTGCGAGTGTGCAAAGGTGGAGACAATCCGGCAACTCGCTTGTAGCCGTTCCCTGTATTGTAATTAACGCTGGTCCTGAAGAAAAAGAACCGGTCCCCGATCCTTTTACGACCTGTAAGTTTACCGTATATCTTGATGTCTGGATGAGGCAGGATGCAGCTGATCCACAGGCTACTGATACGCTCTTAAACAGCCTTTTAGGAGATATTGAAAAAGCGTTAATGCTTGATTATACCCGCAGTGGGGTTGCCAAAGATACGAACATCAAATCAAACGTTCTCTTTGAAACGCTGGAAGGTCAGCCGCAGGCGGGGATCATCATAGAGCTTGAGATTATTTATCAGCATAAACAAAACGATCCCGAGATTTCGGGATAGAGGAGGCTAAAGCATGCTTACGCGAAAAAGACAACTCGCCGCAAAAATTGAAGCGTCAGAGGGCGTGGCAGAAGCGCCTGCAGCGGCGGACGCAAAGTTACTTATTTATAACCCAAAGGTAAGTTTTGACATTGCCATGTTTGAACGTAATCCTGCACGGCAATCGTTTTCTAACATTGCTAAGCTTCCTGGCAAGCGGCCGGCAGCATTATCTTATCGGCTGGAGTTAAGGGGTTCAGGAGTTGCTACCGTAGCACCTGAATGGGCAAAACTTTTACAGGCTTGCGGATTCGGAGTCAACCAGCTTAAGTCTATGAATATTGGTGCGATTACCAACGGGTCTTTTCAGCATGGTGAAACAATTACCGGCGGGACTTCTGGCGCAGAAGGCAGAGTGGCGATTAGTACTGCAAACGGCTCTCCCAATATTTATTTTGTGTCTATCTCGGGGACATTTGAGTCAGGAGAGATAATTACTGGTGAAGCGTCGAGTGCAACTGCGACTACTTCGTCCGCACCGACAACAGTGGGTAATGAGCTTAAGCCCATTTCTGACAACATTCCTTCGCTTACGCAAGGAAGCTATGAAGACGGTGTGCGCAAACTCTTAAAAGGTTGCCGAGGCAAGGTAAAGCTTGGATTCAAGTCAGGTGAACCGGTACTTCTTGATTTTGACTTCCAGGGTGTTGAGGCAGGAGTTGCTGATACGGCGTTCCTTGCCAACGTAACTTATGAAAACACAAAGCCGCCGGTATTCTTAAGCGCGCTCTTTTCGGTAGACGCTTATTCCGCTAAGGTTGGAGAAATGGATATCGATGTCGGCAATACCTTGGCGGTCCGCGACGATGTTAATGACCCGAGAGGAATCCTGTCTTTCGCCATTACCGGCAGGAATGTCATCGGTTCGTTTAATCCGGAGATGGTTTCCTGTGCTGCACACGATTTTCATTCCAAATGGTTTTCGGGAGCTGAGATGGTCATTGATTTTACGGTTGGCGTGACAGCTGGCAATAAGTTTCGCTTCTATGTCCCAAGGGCGCAATACACAAAGGTTGACGATGAGGATAGAGACGGCCTTTCGATTGCCAAAAGTGCTTTTAGTTTAAACGGTTCGCTTCTTTACGGGGATGACGAATTATCAATTCTTGCATTTTAACAAGAGGAGGAAAACATGCTTACAGGAATCAATATTTACGAAACCAAACCCTACAATTCAAAACTCGATCCGGATAAATCTAATCCGACGGTATTTCATGTCGGGCTTTTGGATTCGCACCTCCGGGCATATATCGAGGATCAGACTACAAGTTTTGAGTTTAGTTCCAAGAATCCGAAGGATCCGGCTAAGGCAAACATCAACGCCTCGAAGCGCAATCTCTTGGTAGTGAAGTTTGGGCTCAAGGGTTTTGACAACTTCTTGGATCCGCGGGACAGGAAGCCGGTAAAGTTTGATACGGTTTCAGCATCAGTTAGCGGGAAGAATTATTCGGCTGTCGCAGATGAGATTATCTCAATGCTTCCCAAGGCTTTGATAGATGAGCTTTCTGAGGTGATTTTGTCTGAGAACTCTTTAAGCGAGGACGAAGAAAAAAACTAATCCTGGCAGTCTGGCTGCATAAATTTAAGCTCGACTGCCAGACATGTTCAGACGCTTTAAAAACAGAACGCGGCTGTGAGGAAGATTCGCCGATTGAGGGTGTCTGGAAGCTAAAGGACTGGGAGTTCAGGCGATGTCCAAGAAAGCTTGTCACTAGAATTAGCATTGAGTATCTGAACGCATACCTTTTCTACGAGAAAGGATATCTGCCTAATCCCGGCGGCTGGCTTGAACAGCCGCTTAAATTTATCCACGCAGTCCGGATAATTGAGCGAGAAGCTGCCAAGTTAAGAGAGGAAGAGGATTAATGCCCACGAATAGAGAACTCGAAATTATTATGAAGTTAAAAGACGAGGTCTCAAAGCGCCTGCAGGGGATTGAAGGCAACCTGCAAAAATTTGCTAACTCCTGCAAGCAGCTTGGCGGAACGCTTCGTCAGGTAGGTCGGGAGATATCCCAGGTCGGATTGAACCTTGCTTTTATGGGCGGGGCCTTAACCGGACCTCTTGCCCTGGCATTTAAATCCGTAGAGAAATATTCCCTTTCCGTCTCAAACGAACTAAAACGTCTTGATAACGCCTTTATAGGGCTTCGCGTTAGTATTGCCGAGGCCTTAGTGCCGGTTGCGTATAAATTAGCCAATGTCTTCGGCAATCTGCTTAACCTTTGGAATAGACTAACGCCTGCAATGCAGCAGACGATCATTCAGACTATTGCAGTGACCGGTATTTTTATGACACTGGGAGGAGCAGTGGTTGCGCTGATAGGGCGCTTGGTGCGTTTAAGCGGACTCGTCATTGATTTGGTAGGCAAGCTCGCCTTGTTTGCCCTTGCTCATCCCTGGATTGCTGGAATAGCTATAGCAGTTAGTATCCTTATCGTTGTATTTCTTAAATTCAGAGATGTGGCAGTGCCGGTCCTCAATGCTGTTGAGATTGGTGCGCAAATGGTCTACATCGGATTTGTGAAACTCATCAAATATCTCTTGGTAGGTTTTGACAAATTGGCCCTTGGTTTAGAAAAGTTTTATGAGGTTTTAGGCAAACTGCCCGGCAAACTCGGCGAACCATATCGGGAAGCAGCAGAGCATATCAAACGTTTCCGCGACAATCTTCAAGGTCTTATCAAAGCGTCTGATATGGAGATGGATAGAGTCGGCAATAAGATATCAAACGTCTTGGTGACCGGCGAAGGCAGTTTAGTTAAAGGATATGACAAGGCAAAGAACGCGATTGCCGGATTCATCGATGCGCTTAAAAACTTAGGCAAGGATATCAAGATTGAGGAGGTAGCGCAGAAATTTGACGCGATTCAGTCTATGGCCGAAGGGACAGCAAGATCGCTGGGGGCGGTGTTTAAACACTTCTTTAGCGATGCTTTCAAAGGCCAGATTAGTGATGTCAAAGATTATTTCGCAGAACTGGGCAACATGATGCTGGAAGTCTTGGCAGAGGTCCTAGCCAAGATGATCCTTGTTAAAACCATAGGTTCGATTTTCCCGGGCATGATCCCGTTTTTTCATCAGGGTGGGATGGTGTATCACTCTGGCGGGGACGTTTTACCCATAAGGGCGCATGCGGGCCTTGCGCCTGATGAGGTGCCGATTGTTGCGCAGACAGGAGAAGGGGTTTTATCCAGAAGGGGTATGCGCGCGTTAGGCGGATCGGAAAACTTGAAATCTCTGAACGAAGGAAAATCGGCAAAGGGCAGCATAACCATAAATGTGAATCAGGTCATTCAGGCATGGGACGCTCAAGATGTTTGGCGCAACCGGAAGATGCTTTCGAATGCCATTGCCGATGACATTTATAACAACGGCAAGATCCGTTCGGTAATCAGGAGTTACACATGAGCGATTTCACATATCTGCCGGATTTTCTCATTGATGAGGCGGTGGAATACAAGACGCTTGTTTCGGAGTTTGAGAACGGCGCGGAGCAGAGGCGCCGCAAATGGGCGAATCCACAGCGTAAATGGACGCTTAGGTTTAACAACAGAACGCATGTGGAGATGGCGGAGGTTTCAGATTTCTTTAAAAGCAAATTCGGCTCATTTATGGCGTTTACATGGACTAACCCGAACGACTCCGCAGAATGCACTGTCCGTTTTGTTGAGGACAGTTTTCAGTTTAGCCGCAAGGCATACGGAGTGTATGACTTTGAATTTGAATTTATCGAGGTGAAATAATGCCGCGCGAAGTAGACAGCACATTTAAGGCGGAGAAGGCGAAGCGGGAAAATACGCCTATCTTTTTATACACGCTTGAAAAATATGACGGCGTAAACGATCTTCACCTTGCGGGCCTCGATGAGGACGTGGTTTATAACGGTATTACTTACTCAAAGTTTCCTATAACCCATGAGTTTGTCGGCGAGAACAACCAAGGCGCAATTGACCAAGTAAAGGTGCGGCTTGCCAATGTCTCAAGGCTCATTCAGCTTTATTTAGAGCAGTTTGATTTTAGAGGAAGGCGAGTCACTATCCGTATGGTCTGGTTGAATCAGCTGTCGGATCCGGATGCTTTTATGGATGACATCTTTTATATCGATAGTTACACCGCGGATCAGAATAACGTGGAGTTTACTCTGACAGGAAAGTTTGATGTTTTAGGAGTGGATTTACCGGCAAGGCGCTATTCTCGGAATTACTGCGCATGGAAGTTTAAATCCGCGGAGTGCGGATATTCGGGAGTTGAAATTACATGCAACAAGACAAAGCAGAGATGCAAGCAGCTGAACAATTACCAGAGGTTCGGGGCTTTTCCCTCAGTGCCGACAAGGCGCATATACGTGATGTAGAGAGATGCATCGTGGATAAGTATCTTGGCATTCCGTATCGGCACAGGGGCAGGGCATTAGACGGCCTTGACTGCTGGGGGTTTTTGAAGTTTGTTTATGCGGACTTAGGAGTGACGTTGTTTGATATTGAGGATCTTGAATACAGCAAAGTCTGGGGCCTTGAGGGCAAAGATTATTTTAAGGTGCATTACTTTCATGATTGGGTTGAAGTCAAAACGCCGGAAATTCTGGACGGGGTATTGTTTGTCAACTCAAGAAAGATTGCCAATCACGCTGGAATTGTTTTGAGCAACAAAAGATTTATTCATTGTTGCAGGCAGGGAGTGATTATTTCAAGGCTTGAGGATTCCTCATGGGTGGTAAGGGCAGAGGGATTTTACAGATTAAAGGATAAGAGATGGTAACAATAAGAAATATCGACAATCCGTTTAAGCTGGAAGAAGCGCAGGTTAAAGAGCTTGAGTTTTCAAGAAGCAAGACTATCAAGGACTATCTTCAAGACGCGGGTATAGCTTTTGAGGATAGGCGCGTTATTGTTACCGGCCGCAGGATCTTGGATCTATCGGAAAAGCTTGAATGCGGAGATGAGATTACCGTTATCCCGGAAGTCAAAGCGCCGGTAGTCGCGATTATCTCTGCCATAATTTCGGCGGTCTGGGCGGTAGCCGTAGCTCATCCGTTCTTGTTTACGTTCTTTGTGTTGTCCATGGGTTACGCTATTTATCAGAATATGAACCAGCCCAAAATGCCGGATTTTAATCTTGGCGGTGCAGCGGGCCTTGATGAAGGCTCACCTACTTACGGCTGGGACGGCGTCCAGACTATTCAGGAAGTGGGAGTGCCGGTTGCGGTTGTTTATGGCGAGCACAGGATCGGCGGCAACATTGTAAATCAATACCTTTGGGAAGACGGCGACAACCATTATTTAAGCGTCTTGCTTGCGCTTTGCGAGGGAGAGATTGAGTCGATCGATAGCATGGAGATTAACAATAACCCAATCGCCAACTTTGGCGGTGTTACAGTTTCAAAGCGGTATGGCACAAACTTTCAAAGCCTTGTAAATAACTTCGAAGATCTGCATAACCTTTACCCGGTCAATGCCAATTTAGTTAAAGACAGCCCCTATGTTTACACCATGTTTGATTCAGACGTCGAAGGATTTGAAATTCATCTCAGGCTTAATAACGGCCTTTACCAGCAGAGTTCAGGTTCCGGAGATATTCAGAGCTGGAGCGTGACTTATAAGGTTGAATACAAACTGCATTCCGAGGCTACCTATATTGATTTAGGCGAGACGACTATTTCGGAAAAATCGCGCTCAACAGTACGCAGGGTATTTCGCAAGGTCGGATTAACTCTCGGGCAATACGATATCAGGATCACCCGCACCAGTGATGACAGTTCATTGCAACCGTTAAGGCAAGGTGATTTAACTTTGTTTCAAATCGATGAGCTCAAGACTGATGATTTAAGTTATCCCAATACGGCGTTGTTGGGCCTGCAGCTATTGGCCACAGATCAGCTTAACGGAGGCACGCCGAATATCACCGCAATTGTAAAAGGCAAGAAAGTTTCGGTCCCGGATATTCGTAATAGCGGCGCGCCGGTTAGCTGGGATGACTACTATTGGGACGGAAGTAATTACCGCTTTTTATCAGATGACACTTTGCTTGAATGGGACGGCGCGTCTTATGTCCAGAAGTATTGTGCTAATCCGGTGTGGTGCTTAAGGGATTTTATTATTAATAACCGTTACGGCCTTGGCGAGTTTATTTTAACGTCGCATCTGGATAACGCATCGCTGTTAGAAATGTCGCAGTATTGCGAGGAGAAGGTGGCTGACGGCAAAGGCGGATTTGAGAAACGCTTCAGGCTTGATGTGGTGATTGATTCAAACAACAAGGCGCTCGATATTCTGATTCAGCTGAGCGCGGTGTTTAACGCTATGCCTTTATACAGCGCAGGAGGGATATCGTTCAAGATAGACAAGCAGACGCTGCCTACTCAGCTATTCGGCATGGGCAATATCGTCAAAGACAGTTTTGTGCAGAGCTGGAAGACGATCAAAGAAGTGCCGAACGTTATCGAAGTGCAATTCACTGATAAAGAGAAAAACTACCGGCAGGAAACCATTGCCTATATTGACGAAGAGGCATTGGCTAACGGCGAGCCTATGCGCAAAAGCCAGCTTCGCTTATTTACCACTGGAGCAAGCTATGCTATCCGCGCAGCGCGTTATGCTTTAAAGGTTGCAAAGTATATTAACCGCTCAATTGTTTTTAAGGCAGGCATTGACGCAGTTGCTTGTCAGGCTGGGGATATTATTTCTATCTCGCATGATGTGCCGCAGTGGGGATTTTCGGGTAGGGTTAAGGACGGATCCACAACGATATTAACTAAGCTGGATCGGCCTATGACTATTGAAGACGGCAAGTCTTATAAGATACAAATCAGATTCTCTGATGATTCAATTGAGGAAAAATTAATCACCTCTCCAGCCGGGACCTATACTGAAATCACCTGCCAGGCATTCACAAATACGCCGCAGGATTTTGATGTCTATGCTATAGGCGAAACGAATAAGGTTAAAAAAGACTTTAGGGTTGTAGCGATTCAAAGAGAAGGCAAGAGCGAGGTGCAGATTCAGGCCCTGGAATATAACGAGGCGGTTTACGATGACTCTGATATTATCCTGCCGCAGAATAATTACTCCTCTTTGTCAGGTGAAATTCCGCCTGTAGCAAACCTTACTTTGACTGAATCCCTGGTTAAGAAGACCGACGGCACAATTGAAAATGCTATTGACGTTTGGTTTGACCGGCCGGTGTATGTTGACCACTATGTCAAATCATTCGCCAAGGCAAAGATTTACTTAAGCGATGACAACGGTTTAAGCTGGGGCGCCAGGGGAGAGACAACAGGGTCGTATTTTAGAATTATCGGCGATATTGTTGACAGGCATACCTATAAGGTTAAGGTTACTTCGCTTACAGATATGGATGAGGAAAGCTCTCTTGCTACAGCGCCTGAATCCTCAATTACTGTTGTGGGCAAGTCTGCGCCGCCAAGCGATGTTTCGACGTTTTTGGTTAATCAGAATAGGGATCAGCTTTATTTCGGCTGGAGCGAGATTACGGATGTGGATGTCTGGGGATATGAAATCAGGCGCGGAGTAGATTGGGAGAGCGGCGAGGTAATAACCTTTCAGCAGGGGACGCATTATCTTACCACGGGCCTTAAGAAGGGCATTGATCAGAAATTCTGGATCAAGGCTATTGATACTTCAGGGAACTATTCTGGGAACTCCACAGAATCAATCCTTACTGTGGGCGAGATCCCGTTTAGAAATGTCGTAGCTGAATATCAAGAGCACCCGCTGTGGGAAGGCGTAAAAACAAACCTTGAAATTAGCTCTGAAACGCTGGTGATCTCTGATGGATTTTTTACGGGGGAATATGAAACGCCTGCGCGGGATATCAGTTATGTGGCGGCGGTTTTTATTGAGATAGAAGCGATTGTTTCTTTATCAACCGGCAGAAGATTTAATAGCGACCCGGCCGCGCGGTTTAACGACAGTTTATCATATCGGTTCACAGGCCAAGAGACGCAAAATGTGGCCAATTTTAAGATACGCCTATCAGAAGATAATATCAACTGGTCAGAATGGCTGGATTATCAACCCGGGGATTATTACTGCAGGTACTTTCAGCTTAAAATGATTCTGACGCGGGGGAATTTAGGAGATTACGTGACGTGTTCAACCTTGCAGTATCTCGGAGACCTGCCGGATGTAGATGATTTTGGAAGCGATGAAATTACGGATGCAAACGAAGGCAAGGAAGTGTTCTTCACCAAGACCTATCATGAGGAGCCGAATGTGCATATCGAAATAACAAACGGCAATGGGATTTATGCGCAGTTTGTAGTTAAGTCGACGACGAGTTTTAAAATTAAGTTGTTTAACGCCCAAGGTGCTGCGCAAGTCGGCACTTTTGATTGGCACAGTCATGGAGTTTAAAAAATGGGAAAAAAGTTAATACCGGCCAAATTAATTATTGAATTTGAAAATGGATCTTTTGTTAACGGAGTAATTCTTTACAAGGTTAATGACAGCGGGGTGATAGGCAAGGTTAAGACCATAGGAATAAAGAATGCCGATTTCAGTAAGCCGCTGCTTAATGGCCTGCTTCAAAAATTTATTAAGCATGCGCATGATGCGGAAGGAATAGTGGAATGATTTGTCATCGGTGTAAACAAGAGATTCCAAAGGACATGGCTTATGTCTTGGTCAAAGGGAGCATTATTTTGCGGACTCCTAAAAAGCGGCCGCTGGTATTTACCTGCATTGAGCAGGCGTTTAATTACGCTCAGGCTTTATTTATGCACGATGTCTGCTGGATTGAAACCTTACGGGAATACGGAATAGATCTTTATGACATGAATAAAGTTGCAGAGCAATACAAGAATAGGGAGGTATCCGATGGCTTGGGACAAAACGAAGCCGGAAAATGACATGCTTTTAATTAACTTCCCAGCTGCCTGCAGGGCAAACTGGGAAGCATTAGAGTTAGGCACGGACCCGAATCTTTTAATTACGAATGCCAAAGTTGCGCCGGGAGCTGGCATTGAAGATACAAAACTTGCTCAGATAGTTACGCCGAATAAGGTGAGCGGTGCGGCTTTGACCGGCCTGGCAAGTATACCCTCTGCAGCCGGGGTTCTGCCAGAGGCGAATTCGCCGAATAAACTCAAAGCTGATGTAAGCGATACCACTCCGGAGTATTTCGACGGGCTGATTGATGCTCTGGTGTTCCAGATTTCAGGAAGCGATAAGCTGCAGTTAAAAGACGGCGGAGTCGGCACTGAAAAGCTGGAAGGAGGCGCAGCTTCTCCGGGGAATAACAAATGTTACGGAACCAATGCAGGCGGTGCCAAGGGGTTTTACGAGACTATCCCCGTCCACCTTGATTCAGTTCAGGACGGCCAAGGATTAAGGTATAGCAGCGCCAATTCAAGGTTTGAGAACGCGCCGCCCAGGGCGGTATACGCATAAAGGTAAAACATGGGAAATTATACGAGCGGGCCCCCGAAAAGTTCCGGAGGAAATCCAGTACCTGCAACATGGACGAATGACCCATTAGTTCAGGATGTTACGCCTATTAAAAAGACGCACATTGTGGAGCTGCGGGCATGTTTAGAGGCATTAGACGGCCATTATCATGTATTTAATGGGAATAATTCAAACGCGGAATTGCCGGATGTATCTGTCACATGGGCAGAATCAAATGCGCAGCTTATTGTGGACGAAACGCCGCCGAAGGCATCGCATACTAATGAGGTTATAAATTTTATCAAGGCGTTTAACAGCCACTACCATTATGTGCCGGCATATAGTGTTAATTCCAACGCGTTTGCGCCCGGTTTTGCTTTTGAGGACGACCCGGTTGTAGCGCTTGTTACCTGGATCAAGGCATCAGCTCATGAACAATTAAGAAGCCATTTAGAAAACCTGGCAGGACATACGCACATAGTCTGCTGTGAATGCGAGTGCACCTGCACCTGTACCTGCACGTGTACTTGCACCTGCACCTGCACTTGCCAAGAGCAGTGCTGCAGCGAATGTGATTGCGGAGATTAAAATGAAGCCAAAATCTGCCTATATTTTTGTAACTAATAAATGCAACCTGCGCTGTAAATATTGCTATGAAGAAAACCGCACAGGAGATATGACGCCGGAGACTATGGTCGCGGCTATAGATTGGCTGGCAAGCCATTATGAAAAGGAAATGTTCGCCCGGCCTTTTGAAAACCTGACTTTTACATTCTTTGGCGGAGAACCGCTTCTTAATTTTCCGACAGTCAGGGCCGGTATAGATTACTTGCGAAGTATTTGCGATAAGCTCAACTTTAAGGTAGGTATCCATATCTTATCAAACGGAACCGTATTAACAGACGAGATGACAGAGTATTTCAAAAGTGTCCGTCCATACAATAATTTCAATTGGCACTTTCAGGTGTCCTTAGATGGCTGCGAGGAGACGCACAACGCTAACAGGGTATTTGTCAATGATGAGGGAAGCTATAAGGTCATTTCAGAAAACATAAAAAAGATCAGGGATGTTTTCAAAAGCGTAGGCGTGCGCATGACCGTTACGCCGGAGAATATAAAATCACTTTCAAAAGATTTTGAGGCTTTGCTTTCTTTTGGGACGCCTGTGACTAACCTCACGCCTATTGTAGAAGGAGACTGGAATGATGAGGCAATCAGCACATTTATAGAGGAGCTTAAAAAATGTATTGAGCTGTATTACCGCAAAGGCCATAACCAGTACTTTAACTACCTGCATCATTCGTTGGAGAGGATAGTGGATAATTCATTTAACCGGCAGAAAGGCTGCAGGGCCGGGGAGTACTTAATAGGTATTTCAACCGAGGGCAAGATTTATCCCTGCCATAGGTTCGTCGCCTACTCTAAGAAATATGACTTTTGCCTGGGCGACATTTGGAAAGGGATAGACGAAAACGGCGAGGCGTTTAAGAAAATAAAAGAAATGCGCCAGAGGGCAGTTAAGTGCCTTAATTGCAAGGTGTTTTCCTGTAACAGGTGTTTTGCAACAAATATGTACTTGAATCAGGATCCCGCGGCGATTCCCGACAACGGGTACTGCGAAATGAACGAAAAGATATCAAGCGCCTTGCGGCCGATAATAAGGAGGTTGCTCGTGGAGGGGAAATTATCTCTTAAGGAAGGTGAAATGGCAGATCTAAAAGATAATGGTGTTATGTATAAGATTAGCAAAGACGAGCCGACCGAACTCGTAGAGGACAAATTAGACGTAATGGCTCGCTGTATGATACGCCTGGTGAAAGAATTGCAAGAGGTAAAATCAGCGCTGTCTTTACTTGCCTCAAAGCCGAAGGACTAAGTTATGAAGTGCTTGTGTATTGTCCCATACGAATATACTACCATAACGATGATGTACCGGAATTCTCCCGTTGGCATCTATAAGGTTGCGACAAAACTGCGCAGAGAAGGCCATACGGTTGAACTTTTTAATATGTACCCTCTCTACAGGCCGAGAAAGTTTATGGAGATGAAGCCTGAAGGGATGTATTTCAAGGGGATCCCGGTATCTCAATTTGTTGGGTATAAAAAGTGCGGTAATTTCGAGAACGAAAAATTGTGCAGGGAGTTTCATAGATTGGGCCTTCCGATATCAGAGCTTACGAAGAAGTTAGAGGAATTTCAGCCTGACCGGATATTTATAGGAAACACTTTTACTTTTCTGTGGCGGGCGGTTTACGAGATTGTGGCCGAGTGTAAAAGGGTAATGCCTAAGGTTCCGGTAAAGGTCGGCGGGCTATACGTATACGCTATTCTTTGCCCCCAACACGCCAAAACGTCCGGCGCAGATGAAATAATGACACTGGAAGAAAAAACCGCGGCAGATAATTTTATCAAGATAGATGTTGATTTGTTTGGAGACAACCTTCCGGAGAGGATATTTTTAGGCACTTCAGTAGGATGTCCCAATCATTGCACATATTGCGCCGTCCATATCGTAGAAGGTTGCACAAAGGTAAACACTAATCCGGATGAGGTAGTAAGCGAGCTTAAATACTATAAGTCAATGGGAATAACAAAGTTTATCTTCCTCGATGCTAATATCCTCTACGGATACGAAAATCACTTCAAGATTATTCTCGATAAGGTTATCCAAGAAAACTTGAACCTTGGGCTCTATTCTTATGGCGGAGTAGAGGCACGATTGCTTACTGATGATATCGCGGAGAAGATGGTTAAGGCTGGTTTCCATTCGGTAAATATCCCTATTGAAAGCGCGAGCGATATTATCATCAAAGAATGGAAGCGGAATTGCTTTGTCGCCGATTGGGAACGAGCGATGAATGTTGCCAAAAGGCACTTTCAGCGGTTGCGTTCTTTTTTGATTATCGGCGCGCCAAATCAGGCTACAGAAGATATCAAATCGACCATTGACCTGATAAAGAGCTACGGGGCAGAGGCGGTGACTCTGCCGTATACTCCAATTCCGGGCACCCCCGATTATGAGCAATATAAACATATAGATCTGGAAGATCTTAACCCGGAGTTTTATCCTTGCGCGCACGAAAAAATGAGGGCAGCGGATTTAGAAAAGTTTTATTCGGAAAATCGCAATGTCAGAGTTTGTTTAAGGAATTGGAATGATGTTCAACAGAAAATACCGCCGCCCACAAAGACAATATTTGAAAGCGGGGCGGCGGTAAAAACTAAAGGAGGGATTTAAGTATGGGAAGAGTAATTAATCATGAAGAGATAGTGGTTGACGATGTGGTTAAAAGTTTAACGCAGTCGGTTTACGACCCAGGGACTGGCGTACCAGCATCTTTCGCGCTTATCCACGCAGAAGGCGGGCCGATGAGATATTTTGTCAATGGGCAGGATCCTGCTCCATCGTCCGGGGCTCTTTTGGAGGATGGAGATATTGTGGAGCTCCCCTCGATTTATCACATAAAGGATTTCAGAGTAGTTAAGTCCGGGGATGATTCGGGGAAGATCACAGTAACTTACGAAGCTTAGAGGAGGCACTAAAAATGCAACTACATCTTAAACATCGAAAAGCAAGCAGGATTGTAAAGCGGGTTACGGAAATTAACACAGAGGGCGGGCTTCCGAAGACAGGTCAGACTATGATTTATCAGCCGGGAGATGATGGGTCCTATCAGATGGGATATCCGCTAGGAGGTGGCCAGAGGTTTATTGACAACGGCGACGGAACAGTAATTGATACGGTAACAGGCCTTATGTGGATAAAAGATCCAACGCAGGCAGGCTTGGGATCGCCCATGTACTGGTATGATGCAATTAGTGCCTGCGAGAATCTTGATTTTGCCGGCCACGACGACTGGAGGCTCCCGAATATAAATGAGATTATGTCGATAGTGGATCACTCAAGGTATAATCCCGCATTCGATACCCTATTCTTTACGCCTTTTCCGGATACATGGACTCCTTACTGGTCATCTACCACTAATGCGTCATGGATAGACGGTGCGTGGGCAATGTATCCGTATGACGGATATAAGACTACCTGGGGTAAGCCTTGGGATATGTGTTTTGTAAGACCGGTACGCGGCGGACAATCTTAAAGAGGGAGGGATAAAAATACCAAGCGATAAAGTTACAGTTGAATTTAAAGACGGAAAGAAAATAACCAAGTATCCTGGAGGCAAGATAGAAGAGCAGACAAAAGATGACCTAGAAAGATACAAGCAATTCCTTACAAGGGAAAAACAGCGAATTGATAGGCACATCTCTTTGATCGATGAAGATCTTATGAAGATGGTGGTGTAGTTTATGCACAATAATGGAAGCTGGACAAAATATATCACACCGGTCCTGATGACAATCGCTATTTTTATGCTCGGCACAATCATGGCGCAGGTGAACCGTATTGATGAGAAGCTATTTCAGCATTTGGCAAATGACCAGATACACATGCCGCGGAGCCAATTTGTCTCAAAGGCAGAGTTTGATCTGCACTGCAAATTCTTTGAAAAAGAAAACGACAGGATTATTAAGGCGGTTGACGACTTGAGAAATGATTTAAAGGTAAAAAGCCGAGATGGAAGAAGTAAATAAGGTAAGGCTTGAATTTGATCTGCATGAATATAGACGGCTTGCCATGGTTATCAGGGATCATAAGAGCTTGCTTTATAAATTAAAAATGAATGAGCTAATCAAACAGGGCCTTATTAAAGATATGAATGTCATCACGGGTATATTGGAAAAGGCCGAAGTTAAACCGCAAAAAGAGGGGGTGGGAAAATGAAGGTACTAATAGCTTTTACGCTCGGGAATATCGTCGGGGGATTAGGGATGTTTTTCTATCTGTGGCTAAAAGGCAAGGTGCAGAATGTCGGAAAGCGAAAAGTTTAGTTTACTTAAATTCGCAGGGAGTTTCTTTCAGTTTCTGCCGTGGGTTAAGACGTTACGTTATGTGGCCGGGATAGCGCTTATTGGCTTTGTGGGCCTGACGATATACCGGGCGTTCTTTATGCCTACGCAGACCACAAAACAAATTACTCATATCATTGCTCAGCCTGGCGCGCAAGTAACGGTGGATCAGAAAAAAGAGGAAAAGAAATCCGGGATCGCGGTCAGTCCTTTCGTAGAGGGCTATGGTTTTGCGGAATCTGACGACCGTAAAGGTGTAGGCGCCAAGGCCGGGGTGAGAGTAGATTTTTAGAAGAAAGCCCTTGCTAACTATTAGATTCTACGGTCTACTGGCCCCTCGAAAGGAGGGGATTCCTATGGTTCGCGAGAATATGACGGCGAAAAAGACGCGGTATATCAGCGTCAGAAATGCTGGTGAGGAGACTTACGTCGAGAATATACCGGTAACCGGCCGGATGCAGGATCACCTGCCAGCCGCAAAACTGCGCTTGCGGGAGATCCAACGGGTCATGCCTCTTGGCAAATGGTCTATCACTATCGAACAGCAGTGGAAGGAAAACGGCGTTACACACTTTCAGATGCTGGATGTGGTAACCGGCAAATTGCAGGAATCGGTGCTATGACGGGCAAGTACCAATGGCCAGCCTCGCGATTGGGCGATAAGGAGATGGCTTTGCTGTTTCAAGAGAAGCAGAAGGCCAAAATGAGCATCTGCGAGTTACTGCGCAGGTCCGTCAATATCGCTTATGGCGAGCTGGAGAAAAAGGAGGATTGGAATGGCTACAAAACAAAAGCAGAAAAGCAAAAAGCAGAAGGTTGCAGAAGACAAGAAAGTTGCAGTTGATAAATCCCCATCTCCTAAAGAGGGAATCGTTTTGCATGCCGGGGCTTCACGCGATGAGTTGATGATGACGGCTAAGGAGCGCGGGGTTAAGAACTACCGTGTACTTAATAAGCAGGAGTTGAGCGATGTATTAAAGAATATCGGTGACCAGAAAGCTGTTGATGCAATCGTGGCTGGCGCCGTTGCTAGGTGGAAGTCCGGATGGGGTTCGAAAAAGGACAAAGCCACGGCAAAATCATAAGACATTAATATTCCACTTAAGCCTCCGCTGGTTTTAAATAACTGGCGGAGGTTTTTATTACTATTCCCTGCATGGATTACCACTGTATGGAAAATCACACACTGCATAGAAAATCTTGACAACTTGGAAATATAATATATAATTGTAAGTAAACATTTACTTA
>Ga0066636_10000043_pt1 | contig 53089 bp, 54 predicted proteins | sample CryGeyCG2014_080_2_FD_62736 | JGI IMG/M metagenome (GOLD analysis project Ga0066636, IMG submission 62736) | Groundwater microbial communities from aquifer - Crystal Geyser CG07_land_8/20/14_0.80 | ecosystem: Environmental > Aquatic > Deep subsurface > Groundwater | place: USA: Utah: Grand...
ACGTATGGCATAATAAGCCAATTCAGAATAGATGAAAATCGTGCGGATGGACCTAAGTACATATTTACATTGATCGAAGAACCTAAACACGAAAGCGTCCAATTATCTTGACACTACTAATAAACGGCCTCACTTGATTTATTTTGCCTCTTGTGGTATACTACTTAGTCCCGTGAAAGAAAATAACGCTAATGTAATAGCTACTAATAGGCAGGCCTACCGAGATTACGAGGTTGTCGAAAGTTTCGAGGCAGGCATCGAATTGCGCGGGAATGAAGTAAAGAGTCTGCGCGAGAGAAGGGTAAATTTTAAAGATAGCTTCGCAAGGGTAGAAAAAGAAGAAGTTTTCTTATATAATTTGCACATAACCCCTTATAAATACGCAACTTCTGAAAATATAGACCCGACACGCGCAAGAAAATTATTACTGCATAAATCACATATTAAGCGGTTGATATGGCAAACTTCTCAAAAGGGTTTTACGCTTATACCGCTTAAGTTATATTTTAAAAATAATTTCGCAAAGGCTGAAATCGCGCTTGCTAAAGGTAAGCGTATGTACGACAGGCGGGAAACAATTAAAAGGCGGGAGGAAGAGCGTTCAATCCGCCGCATACTGCACGACAAAAAAAGATAATATAGTTTTAAAAGTAGTTTTTTGACTATAGCTACCTTTTAGGAAAGGATGAATATTAAGAAGGAAAACTACGTTTTCCTTCTTAAGAAAAACAAGGTCAAAAAGACCTTCGTAGCCAGGGTGCATAAAGAACACTCCTAAAGGTTTCGTATAAAACAACAATTTATTAGGTAGCACCGTAGTTTTTCTCAAGGGGGTGACAGGACTCGACTTAAGCGTTCGAGGTAAAGGTGGCATGTAGAGGTTGTCGGGAGGCCTCTTTAAACACCTGGCAAAACATAAACGCAAACTACAATCCAGTAGCAGAGGCAGAAGAAATTCTCGCTTCTGAGGCGTTAGCAGTTGCCTAAATAAGGCAACGCATCCTCCGGCCGGTTTCCTGGGAGGTTGGAAGGATGACGACATGCAGGATAGCCTGATATCCGTTAGCTTTTGGGAATCAGGTGAAGATTTTAAAAGCTACTCCGTTTTAAGATCTTGCCTATTAGAGCTTGACGGGGGAGATCAAAGAATAGGATAAACATGTAGAGGCTTTTATCTGATACTTAAGGACCCGGCTTCAATGCCGGCACCTCCACCACTTCTTTGATTCGCTTGAGCTATGCGGTCCCGCGCCACCAGAGTATGCGGCATGTGGCGAGGGGCACTTTTAGTATAAAGTATTAAGTTAAGAAATAAAAACACGCGAGCATAAAAAATAATTTATGAATTTTAACAGATGCTATCAGAAAAAATTGATAGTTATTTTTTTATTGGTATTGATACTTGCCCCAGGCAATAAAAAGATATTCGCCGCTTCTTTACCCTATTCCCCAAAAAATATGCCTTCTTATAGTTTAAACAGGACGACTTATGTTCCTCTTCTTTTAGTTTGCGACAATTACGCCATTAGCTGGGAGTGGGATCCTATAGGTAAAGTTGTAATATTGAAAAAGAACGGCTTAGAGGCAAGGCTTAAGGTAGGAAGTTATCGGGCCTATGCCAACGGGAAAATTACGAATTTAGAAAAACCCCCTCTCTTCCATAATGGCGTGGTAGTCGTGCCCATTTCCTTTACTGAAAAAACAATCGATAAAATATTTAAAGAGCAATCACTGTCTACGCCATTTGCTAGATTCGAACCGATTTCAGCAAAAGAAAAAAGATATGTTGTCAGTACTGTGGTAATAGACCCTGGTCATGGCGGCAGGGATCCTGGCGCCATCGGAAGAAGTGGCTTGCGAGAAAAGGATGTCGTCCTGGAAATAGCAAAGGAATTGAAAAGGCAATTAGAACAATACGGTATAAATGCCATATTAACCAGGGATAATGACGCTTTTATTCCTCTGGGGAGAAGAGCGATAGTGGCTAATAATCTTAAGGCAACATTTTTTATAAGTGTACATGCAAATTCTTCGCGTTCTAAGAATGCCAAAGGGTTTGAGGTCTATTGTCTGTCAGATGCTACGGATGATAGCACAAGGGCATTGGCCGCGGCTGAAAATGCATCTTTGAAATATGAGGAAGAGTCGTTTGACGACAGCCATACAAAGAATTTAGATGCCATAGTCTGCGACATCGAATTTACGGAAAACCGCAAAGAATCCAAAGAGCTTGCATCATCGATTTGCAATTCGGTGTTAGATAAATTGGCGGTTCGGAAAAGAGGCGTTAAAGGAGCCGGTTTTTATGTTTTAAAAGGCGCTCGCATGCCAGCTGTCCTGATAGAGATAGGATTTGTTTCTAACAAGGAAGAGGCCTCTAGCCTGAGCAGTACTTATTATAAGAAGAAGTTAACCGAAGCGCTGGTTGACGGAATATTAAATTATAAAAGGGAATATGAAAAAACCAATGGATTTACAGAATAGGCCCATAGGCGTATTTGATTCAGGTCTCGGAGGCTTAACGACGGTAAAGGAGATATTTAAAAGGCTTCCTAACGAAAATATAGTTTACTTTGGAGATACCGCAAGAGTTCCGTATGGCTCGAAATCCAAAGAGACTATTACCCAGTTTAGTATAGAGAATACGCAATTTTTGTTAAAGTTTAATGCGAAACTTATAGTAGTCGCTTGCAATACCTCGTCCAGTCTTAGCCTTAACTCTTTAAAGGCCCATTTTAAAGTTCCCATAATCGGCGTTATCGCTCCGGGGGTTAAGAAGGCGATGTCAGTTACTAAGAATAACCGTATAGGCGTTATAGGTACGAGGGCTACCATAGCTAGCAAATCATACGAGAAAGAGATAAAGAAACGAAACAGCGTAACTAAATGCTTAAGCAGAAGCTGTCCTCTTTTTGTTCCGCTTGTAGAGGAAGATTGGATTGGCGATGAAGTTACATATACAGTGGCAAGGCGATACCTCCAACCGCTTATGAAATATAATATAGATACTCTCATATTGGGGTGCACTCATTATCCGCTCCTGAAAGGTGTTATAAAAAGAGTAGTAGGTAAAAAGGTAAACTTGGTGGATTCCGCCGAAGAAGTTGCGCTAGATGCTAAGAGGCTGCTGGAGGCACGAAGGCTGCTCTCTAAAAATAAAAATGCCAGGCATAAGTTTTTTGTCAGCGACAAACCTATGAATTTTAAAGCTATAGGTGAGAGATTTCTTGGAAGAAAAATTTCTTTTATAAAAAAAGTATAGAGTAATCCGATATATGCGTGAAGTTAATGTAAGGGATATTCAAAAAACCGTTAAAGATTTATGCATAAAAGCAAACGTTGTCTTACGGCCTGATATATTGCGCGCCTTAAGAAGCGCTTTTCGCCTAGAAAGAAACGCAAAGGCTAAAAAGATTTTAAAGGCATTGCTCGAAAACGCAGCAGCCGCCAAAAGGCAAAAAATGGCCATATGCCAAGATACGGGAATGGTTGCGGCGTATATCGAAACAGGAGAGGATACGAGAATTGTCGGGGGAAGTTTGGAAAACGCTATAAATAAAGGAGTAGCCGCTGCATATAGAAAAGGATATTTCAGAAAATCAGTAGTAAAAGATCCTTTTATTCGTATAAATACAAAGGACAATACGCCGTGCGTGCTTTACGCAAAGCTTATCAAGGGAAATAGAGTAAAAATAACGATTTCTCTGAGAGGGTTTGGGAGCGAAAATAAGGGTAAGGTAAAGATGTTCGATCCTACGGCCTCAACCGGCGAGATAAAGAACTTTATCATAGGGGTTGTGAAAGACGCCGGTCCTGATGCGTGTCCGCCTTATCTTATAGGTGTCGGGATCGGAGGCACGTTAGATAAGTCAGCCGCTTTGGCAAAAGAAGCAATACTGCGGTCGCTTAATAAAAGAAATAAGTTGCTGCATATCGCGAAATTAGAAAAGGAACTGCTTTCTGATATAAATAAATTAAAGATCGGCCCTATGGGTTTGGGGGGAAAGACGACAGCCCTTGGCGTTAACATACTAGCATACCCGACCCATATAGCAGGAATGCCTGTTGCGGTTAGCATAGGTTGCCATGCAACAAGAAACGCTACAAAAATAATTTAAGAGCAATTTTATAAAAATGGAACTATCAAAATTAAACTTACAAAAATTAAAAGTCGGTGATATTATTTTTTTGGACGGTACTATCTATACGGCCCGGGACCAGGCTCATAAAAGAATGGCCGAAACTATTAAAAAGGGTAAGCGGCTGCCGTTAGACCTTAACGGAAAGATAATATATTATTGCGGCCCTACGCCTACGCCTAAAGGTAGGGCTATAGGCTCTTGCGGCCCGACCACTAGTTCGCGTATGGATGCATTCACACCGCTTCTTCTGAAAAAAGGGCTTCGAGGCATGATAGGTAAGGGCAGGCGTTCTGCTGAGGTGCGAAAAGCGATAAAAAAATATAGAGGAATATATTTTTTGACTTATGCTGGTTGCGGGGCGCTGCTTTCAAAATATGTTAAAAAAGCTAAAACGATTACCTATAAAGATCTAGGTCCGGAAGCAGTGTATAAATTAGAAGTGAAGAATTTTCCTTTAATTGTGTGTATAGATTCCAAAGGCAGGGATTTATATAAAAATTTAGAAAACAGATAATAAAAAGAGAAAAAGAGAAATATGGTGCGTCACGGAAACAGGGGGCCGCATAGCTTGAGGAAAGTAAAGATTACCAGAGACTATATAAAATATGCCGAAGGCTCATGCCTTATAGAGGCAGGCAATACTAAAGTTGTGTGCACAGCGTCCATTGAGGAAGCAGTTCCTCTTTTTTTAAGAAAACAGGGAACGGGGTGGATAACGGCTGAGTACGGAATGATTCCGAGATCTTGCAAGGTCAGGGTGCAGCGAGAAGCTTCAAAGGGTAGGCCGAACGGAAGGACTCAGGAGATACAAAGGCTTATAGGAAGGAGCTTGCGTGCCGTAGCAGATTTAAAAAAGTTAGGCGAGAGAACCATATGGATAGACTGCGATGTTATACAGGCAGACGGTGGCACGCGATGTGCGAGCATTACAGGGAGCTTTATGGCATTATACGATGCCTTGGCGAAGATAAAGAAAAACAACCTGATAACCGATTTTGAAATTAAGGACCATGTTGCTGCGGTAAGCGTGGGTATTATTAATGGGGAAGAATATCTGGACCTTGATTACGAAGAGGATTCCAATTCGGATGTGGATATGAACGTGGTCATGACAGGAGACGGTAAATTTATTGAGATCCAAGGTACTGCCGAAAAAATGCCATTTGATCAAAATAAATTAGACAAGCTTTTGAAATTGGCGAAAAAGGGGATAGCGGAACTCGTTAACATCCAGAAATCGGTTTTAAAAAAATAAATTGAAGAAAATAGTAATAGCTACAGCAAATAAAAAAAAGAAAAAGGAACTAAAAGCCCTCCTAAAGGAACTTAAAGTAAAACTCCTTTCCTTAAATGATCTGCCGAATATCCCGAAAATAAAAGAGGGTGGAAAGACGTTTAAAGAAAATGCGGTGAAGAAGGCTGTAATCACTTCAGAATTTACCGATAAGCTCACAATGGCTGACGATTCCGGGCTGGAAGTGGATGCTCTTGGCGGAAGGCCTGGAGTGTTCTCTGCTAGGTTTTCCGGAAAAGGCGCAAATGATCCAAAGAATAACAAAAAACTCCTGCGCATGCTAAGAGCTGTTCCCTCCCATAAAAGGAAAGCCACCTTCAAATGCGTTATTGCCATGGCGAAGAGGGGTGTTGTATTAAAAGTCGTAGAGGGTAAGTGTAGGGGCCTTATAGGGTTCCAGCGGAGAGGCGAAAACGGCTTTGGTTATGATCCGGTTTTTATTTTCCCTAAATTAGGAAAGACATTCGCCGAATTAGGACCGAGAGCCAAGAATATGATCAGCCACAGGGCAAAAGCTCTTAGGAAGGCAAAAAAGTTTATTGCCGATTATTTCAGAATATATTCTTAAGTTGTTTCTTTAAAACATCGCCTATCGGAAACGGTTTTAGTTCATACCTAGGTTTTTTTATAGTTCCCCCCAGATGTGCTTTACTTATAAGCTTTCCCATTCCCGTGGCAAGCGCAGATAAAGATCTTCCGAATTCTGTTTTATTGTCCACCAAGCCTTCTACGAAATTATTTTCTACGTCAAAATCCAAATTTCCGTCAAAGTCAACATTGCCGTCGTATAGGATGCTAGCCTCATCTCCCCATAGTATGAAATCGTGGGTGCCAACCTTTCTATTCGCTATCTGGAAAGTCCCTGTAGCTTCTTTAAGTTTTATTCTTTCATAACCTGGCATTATGTCGTTAAAGAGATTTACTATACTGGATACAACAGGTATAAGGATAGGTAGCGGGCCGAGATGCGCGTCTTTTACATGTATCCAACCGTCGCCTTTTACGGTGTCAAAGTTCTTTCCGGTTTTGGTTAAGTTTAGGCTGCCATTGAAATTTCCGTATATACCCGAATCCTTTAAATTCGTTGTTGCGATTAATTTTTCTAGCTGCATATTCCTTAAATGGGTGGTTATTTTGTAAGCTTCAGTTTCTTTGTTCAAATCAAATGAAGATATGATATTCAAGGTGCCGCCGTAGGGTTCGCCGTCTAAGGTTGTGATATCCAGCCTTTTGTTCTTCAAGGCTATTTTAGCGTTCATATTGTTAATTTCGAAATTCTCGATTTTTATCCCATCCGAATGCAATTTTAAACTCATTTCCAAAGATCCGGGATCTACCAGACTGCCGTTTACGGATATTTCCCCGCCGCATTTTCCGCTAAATTTTACATCCTTTAAAAATTCGTATCTTTTCGAAAAGAAGGGTATTATATCCTCCAGACCAAAATTTATATTTCCATAAATATTCAAAGCGGGGTTGTAAACTTGGTATATATTGCCTAAAAGGGAACTGTGCATTTTTTTATAATATATGTCAGCCTTTTTAATATTGATATCTTCGCCTACCATATTAAGCTGGCTTTCGATCGATAACTCATCCGAATCTAAGTTTATATTTATCTCCGGATTCTCGAAATCTTTTAATAGGGAATCTAAGGTATAGGTGTTATTCATAAAATAAAAACTTAGATTTTTTACCCTTATATGATCATTTTCAATCTCTAAAGCGCCATCCATATTTTTTATAGGCTCATTTAAGTAGGCTGTTTTAAACACCGCGTTCTGAAATTTCGCCATAAATGAGAATTTAGGCAATGAACCGGCGTTAAGTTTATTGATAATTTTAAGGGCAATACCTGCCTTACCGCTTAATCTAAATTTTTTTCTTAGGTTTAAAGGCATAAATTCTTTTAAAATATGCTCTATTCTTTCTAATTTTACATCAGAACTTATTTCCGCCTCTAATAGCGGGTCTTGAAAATTCGTTATGCTAGCCTTGACCAGAAAAACCTCGCCGGCTATCTTACATTTTAGATTATCCGTAAAAACCCTGATTGGGGCCATAAGGATATCTCCGTTTAGGTCGGTAATAGAGCCGACATATGGTAAATTTTCTAAATGAAGATTCGTAGGATGGACATTTATTAAATAATATAATCCTTCGGAAGGAGGTATCGAAGATGACATCTTTAATCTTCCGTATGCGTCGCCGGTACCTTTAAGATCCTTGTAACTAAAACTTGTTTTATGAACCGCATAGCCGCCTTCTATATATATTTCTTTATTTTCATCTAACATCACATTAAAATTTAGATCAGCAATAGCTTTTTGTAGTGTCGCCGGAAACGTGTTTTGGTAATACGGAGCAAACTCTTCCAGGTTTAACCCTTCGGTTTTGAGATTGAATTTCAACTTTTTATTATTATATTTATACGAGCCGTTGATGGCAAAGGCGGCGTCTTTTTGATTCTGCCCAAAAAGCCCGCGTACGGAAAAAATTATTCTTCTAAACGGCATTAGCATATCAGCATCTATGTTTTTTATATCTTTTACAAATGCAGGCTCTGTACAATTATCGGTGAAATGCAAATTTCCGTTATGGAGTGCAGCCTTATAGATAGTTACAGAATACGCCTCCTTAGGGCGGCCTGCCTTCTCTTCCTCTTTAGATTTGGAAACCGGGATGTTCCATCCTTTGTTTTCGGGATTATTTTTTAGATTAAGTTCGGCGTTGTCGATTCTGATGTAAGGAATAATGATTTTTTTTGTAAGAAGGGGCAGCATTAGGCAATCGAATGTGAGGGTGTCGGCTTGGAATAATTTCTCTTCCGTGTTAGCACCATCAAATACCTTGAGCCCGCGTACGACCACTCCTTTAAAAGGAATAATATAGACTTCGTCAATAGTTACGGTTTTGCCCGTTTGCTCGCTGATGCTGCTTATAAGGATTTCCCTTATTTTTGCCGGAAGGGTAACATTTTTAATATGAAAGGCGGCCGATAGGACGGAACCCAATAATAAGGATGTGGATACGATTATTATAATTAGGTTAAAGACATTTATTCGTTTCTTTATATTGGTATAGACTAAAAAAATCCTTAAGCTTATATTGCGGGTAATATTTTTTATTTTCATGATATACTTTAAGAGATATGATAAAAGAGTATACACTACTTACATTTTATTTTCAACGCAAAGAAAAAAATATTTGACAATTTAACATATATATTGCATAATACAAGCGCATAGAGGCATAAATATGAAACTTAAGGGTAATGTTACCTTGATAACCGGGGGAGGCCAGGGCATAGGGAGGAGCATAGCGCTTCTTTTTGCCGAGGAAGGTTCTGACATAGCTATTTGCGATGTGAACCCGGACTCTCTCAACCAAACAAAAGATGAGATTAAGGAAAAAAATAGAGACTGCCTGACTTTTACGGCAGACGTGACGAAATTTGATCAAGTTGAAGATGTGGTGAATAAAATACTTGACAAATTTGGAAGAATAGATATATTAGTTAACAATGCAGGCATAACCCGTGACAGCCTTTTGGTACGCATGAGCGAAGAAGACTGGGATCGGGTGTTGGATGTCAATTTAAAAGGCTCTTTTAACTGTACAAAAGCTGTTGCCAAACCTATGATGAAGGCAAGGGGCGGAAAGATAATCAATATTGCCTCTATTATAGGTATTATTGGAAATCCTGGGCAGGCGAATTATGCAGCAAGTAAAGGCGGAATGATCGCCTTAACCAAAACGATGGCAAAAGAACTTGCCTCGCGCAATGTGCGTGTTAATGCCATAGCGCCCGGATTCATTAAAACAGCAATGACTGAAAAGCTCTCGGAAGATGTAAAGGGGGCGATGCTTAAAGAGATACCTTTAAGCAGGTTTGGTGAGCAGGGCGACGTTGCAAACATAGCGCTCTTTCTGGCAGGTGAGGATTCTAGTTATATTACAGGCCATGTCATCCAGGTCGATGGTGGCATGGTGATGTAAATGCAAAAAGGAGGTATATAGATGGCAGCATCAGAAAGGATTAAATCGATCATAGCAGAACAGCTTGGCGTAAAGATAGAAGAAGTTACAGAAAGTGCAAAGTTTATTGATGACTTAGGTGCGGATTCTCTGGATACAGTAGAGCTGGTTATGGCTTTAGAAGAGGAATTCGGCATCGAAGTTCCGGACGAGGATGCCGAAAAGATGGCGACGGTCGGCGACGCCATAAAGTATATCGAAGAAAAGACATCCGCTTCCAGTTAATAATTCTATATAATGAGAGAAACTAAACGGGTTGTCGTTACAGGTCTTGGAGTAATATCATCGGTAGGCAATAACAAAAAAGATTTTTGGAAAGCAATTACAAGAGGTGAGAGCGGAATTGGCCCTCTCACCTCTTTTGATTGTAGTTTGTTCAAGACCCAAATAGCCGGTGAGGTTAAAGGTTTCGATCCTCTTCAATACATAAACCCCAAGGAAGTAAAGCATACCGAAAAATTCGTTCAATATGCGATAGCCTGCTCAAAGATGGCTTTCCAAGAGAGTGGGTTGGATATGTCAAAAGAAAATCCTGATAGATGCGGCGTAATAATAGGGTGCGGTGTGGGCAGCCTTAGGATTATGGAAGAACAATACGACGTCTTTAAGAAAAAAGGGCCTAAGAAATTTTATCCGTTTATGATCCCCATGCTTATAGTGAATATGGCCTCAGGCCAGGTTTCTATAGAATTAGGGTTTAAAGGACCAAATCTATGCACAACAACAGCATGCGCATCGGGCAATCATGCTATCGGAGATGCTTTTAGAATATTAGAGAGAGGGGATGCCGATATTATTGCCGCCGGCGGGACAGAAAGCTGTATAACTGCTTTAGGAATGGGCGGCTTCTGTGCGCTTAGAGCGCTTTCCACCAGAAACAACGAACCAAAAAGGGCAAGCCGGCCGTTTGACAAAGAAAGAGACGGATTTGTTGTGGCCGAAGGATGCGGTATCCTGATCCTGGAAGAAATGGAGCATGCCAAAAAAAGAGGGGCGACGATATATTCTGAAATAGTAGGATTTGGCATGAACGGCGACGCATACCATATTACCGCCCCGGATCCTTCAGGCGAAGGCGCGAGAAAGTGCATGAAGCTTGCCATAGAGGATGCTAGACTGAATCCGGAAGAAATTGATTATATAAATGCGCACGGGACATCCACATCGTTAAATGACAAGATAGAAACGCTGGCTATAAAGAATTTATTTAAGAGCCATGCCAAAAAGCTTATGATTAGTTCGACGAAATCCATGACAGGGCACGCCTTAGGAGCGGCCGGAGGAATGGAGGCGATCGTGTGCTGCCTTACAATAAAAGAAGGAATAGTCACGCCGACCATAAACTACGAATTCCCCGACCCGGAGTGTGGTTTAGATTATGTACCTAATAAATCCCGCAAAGTAGACGTCGAAGTAGCCCTTTCAAATTCCTTCGGCTTCGGAGGCCACAACGCAGCAGTGGTTTTCAAAAAATTTAAGTAGTATCGAAAATGAAAAAATATTCACTTCTCATACCTTCAATTTGTTTAGCCTTTTCTTTATGTCTTATTCCTAAAGCGATCTTTGCAGCAGATTACCAGACCTTAACTCAGGAAGAGGAATATTACCAGACGCTCTATAAACTTTTTTCTGAGGCTGCAACTTCTATAGATATAGTAATAGATATCATAGTAGCCGACCCGATGGACCTCCAAAACCCGGTTAATAAATTGATAGATGTTTTGGTTGAGGCTAGGAAAAGAGGCGTTAAGGTAAGGGTAGTTTTTGAAGATTCCCGCTCTGTCGAGAACCTGGCATCTTATAAAAGCCTTCTCGAGAACGGTATAGACGTATACTTCGATACCTCGAAACAATTAATAAATAGCGAATCTATCGTGGTGGATTCTAAGAAGTGCATAATAGGAAGCATTAGCTGGTCCCCGGTCTCATTCGGAAAAAATTACGCGATGTCTATAGTACTCGATTCGGAAGAAATGGCCAAAACAATTGCCGATTCCATATCAAAGGTTACCTTGGCTGAACGGCCTCTTATCGCAGAGGAATCATTAAAAGGCGTATTAATACCGGACGATTTCCTGCTTCTTAAAGATTTCGGCATACGGTTCGTAAAAGAAAAAGCAAATAAGCCTTTTGACCTCTACCTTGTATTGATACATGAAGCCCAAGACCAGGGCAATGACGAGTTCAATATAGATCATGAAAAGATAGGAAGGCTTCTTTGCCTTGAAAAAGAGGTAATTAAGAAGCTTAACGATAAGGAAAAAAAAGATTATTATAATAAAAGGATCAGAAAAATTCTAATTGTGCCGGAAAGGCGTTACGGGTTTTTGCAATACCATAGAAAAGATAATAAGGTTGTTCTTTTGGAGAAGTTTGATATAGATTTGAGTAAGCCCGAAGCCAATAACCTATGCTTTATTTTACCCGACAAGTTCTGGGAGGCCGGTTTTTCCTCCAGGCTTAATTTAAACGAAAAATATCTCTATCTCATTTCTTTACGCGAAGCGAAAAAAAGTACAAGATCGCCTTATTGGTTCAGCAACGAGTATATTCTCTCAAACCTATATGGCCTTGGGGATTATGCCATATCGAAAGGGCTCCAGCGCCTGGCTGAAGAAAATCTGATAGAGATAGTTTATGCCCCATTTATAAAAGGCGAACCCCCCAAAGAAAAAAGGAATATTTATTGCATTAATAAAATTATTACAGAAGATGAATTTAATAGAAGTGTAGAAGACTTAAGGTCGAAGTACGGACAAGATATAACAGCGAAAGCCCAAGCAGAGGCCTCTGAGCTTGGAGAGCCCAAGGACATTTTTGTGATAGAAGTTTTTATTAATCTGATCAAAAAATACGGATATCCAGCCGTGAGGCACGCTAACGCCATTGCCCTAAGCCATGAGATCGGCTCAAATCTCAGGCACATATCCACCACTATAAAGATCCTAGAAAAAGAATAATCGATTTACGCCTGGCATACCTACACATATATCTTATATATGGAGTATATAGGTAAGTCTGCCATATGGGCATAGCGAATGTATTGACAATATTTTTAGCCTATTATATAATAACGTCTAAATAAATCAGGAGGAATTGATCATGGATTACCGGCTCACAGAAGAACAAATTATGATCCGCGACTTGGCTAGGCAGATTGCCGAAGAAAAAATAAAACCTGTTCGCGCCGAATATGACGAAAAAGAAGAATTCCCGTGGCCTATTGTTAAAATACTGGCGGATAGCGATCTGATGGGCATATACATTCCCGAGCAATATGGCGGTACGGGGGGAGGGGTCCTGGCCCTGTGTTTAGCTACAGAGGAATTATCCCGTATATGCGGAGGAATTTCCTTGAGCTTGGCAGCGACTGCGCTGGGCACATTCCCGCTCCTTTTATACGGAAACGAAGAGCAAAAAAAGAAATATTTACCCGATATAGCGAAAGGCAAGAAGTTGTCAGCATTCGCAATAACAGAACCTGAAGCTGGTTCCGATGCTGGTTCTATCAAAACTACAGCCAGAAAAGAGGGGAATTATTATATTTTGAACGGCACTAAACAATGGATCACGAACGGCGGAGAAGCCGAGTTTTACTCGGTTATCGCCATGACCGACAAAAAGAAAGGCGCAAGGGGCGCGACGGCATTTATTTTAGAGAAGGGAATGAAAGGGTTTGAATTCGGCAAGAAGGAAAAGAAACTGGGTATTCGTGGCTCCGCAACAAGAGAGTTGATTTTTAACGATTGCAAGGTCCCGGCTGAAAATATATTGGGAAAAGAAGGCATGGGTTTTATCGTTGCAATGAAGACGTTCGATAGCTCAAGACCGGGCGTAGCGGCACAAGCGGTCGGCATAGCTCAAGGCGCTCTTGACGAGGCAGTTGCATATGCTACCCAGCGTAAACAGTTCGGCCAAACAATCGCAAGTTTTCAGGGCATACAATTCATGTTAGCCGATATGGCCACGCAAGTTGAAGCGGCCCGAGCGCTTGTATATTCCGTAGCAAGGATGGTAGACGCGGGATGTAAAGACGTAGCCGGCCCTTCAGCTATGAGTAAATTATTCGCCAGCGATACCGCAATGAAAGTGACCACCGATGCCGTGCAGATATTCGGCGGGTACGGCTATATGAGAGAATATCCTGTTGAAAAATATATGAGAGACGCAAAAATTACCCAGATATATGAAGGCACAAATCAGATCCAGAGAACTATAATAGCCTTGAATCTTATTAAGGGAAGCCATAAAAAGTAGTTAGGGATTAGTAGGTAGGGGTTAGGGGTACTAAAAATGAATATTATTGTTTGCATTAAACAAGTTCCGAACACTACGGATGTCAGAATGGACCCGAAGACGAACACCCTGATACGCGAAGGAGTGGAAAGCGTAATAAATCCTTTTGATACGTATGCTATCGAGGAAGGAGTCCTGCTTAAGGAAAGATTTGGCGGGAAAGTCACGGTTATAAGCATGGGCCCACCTCAGGCGGAAAACGCGCTAAGAGAAGCCATTTCGCTCGGGTGCGATGAGACTATTTTAATTTCCGACAGGGCGTTGGCTGGTGGAGATACCTGGGCCACAAGTTATACTTTATCTATGGCGATAAAAAAGGTCGGGAGCTTTGATATTATAATTTGCGGCAAACAGGCATCCGACGGAGATACTGCTCAGGTAGGGCCGGGCATCTCAGCGCATCTCGACATACCGCAGGTCACTTATGTCAAAAAAATAGAAGAGATGGGCAAGGATAAGGCTAAGATGGAAAGGCTTATGGAAGACGGCTATGAAATAGTAGAAACCCCGCTTCCGTGCGTCATAACAGTCGTTAAAGAAATAAATTCACCGCGCCTTCCTTCGCTTAAGGGCAAAATGCGTGCCAAAAACGCAACAATCGTTAAATGGGGCGTGAAGGATATAGGCTGCGACCTGCATAGCGTAGGATTAGAAGGCTCTCCCACTAGGGTTGTCAAAATATTCACTCCGCCTCCGAGAAAAAGCGGCGAGATCCTGCAGGGAGAAGTAAGCGATATCAGTAAAAAACTCGTTGACTTGTTGAAGACCGAATTACATTAATCGAGTAAAGCCCTGTTAAATGACTTCAAAAGAACGCATAAAGAAGTGCTTGCGTTTTAAGCGGCCTGATAGAATAGGCATATATGATGTTCTTTCAAAAACAACGCTTGAAGAATGGAAGAAGCAAGGCCTAGCAGGTAATTTAGCTATAGAAGAATATTTCGGATACGACTTTCAGAATATTTCTTTAAATGGGCCTTTGCCTCAAAAATTAGACGAGAGTAAATTTATTAGCCTTTCGATCGATGAACCTTTTTGCCAGGTATCTAAAGAGCTGGGTCTGGAAGAAACGCTGAAAAAATTTGCTTGTGAACAAAAGGTATTAGTAAAGCTCTTTAATAAAATCACGGATGATACAATAAAGAAGACGTCGGTCTTCCTTAGCGGCGGCTTCAAAATCGACGGTATATGGCTATACGGAGATTTGGCCTACCAAAAAGGCCAATTTTTCTCGCTGGATTCGTATAAAAAGTTGTTAATGCCTTTGCACAAGGAGTTGTGCAATTTTTTCAGATCACAAGGGCTTAGCGATATAATATTTCATTCGGACGGCGATATAAGGGTGCTAATACCTTCACTTATCGACCTAGGAATAAAGGCCATAGAGCCGTTAGAGAGCGATTCCGGGATTGACGCCTTCGAGTTAAGGAAGGAATATAAGAAGAATTTAGTGCTTTTCGGAAATATAGAATTTGATAAATTAAGATCTTCCAAGGATGCGTTCAGGTCTGAGGTAAAAGAGAAGATAAGGTTTTTGAAAGAGGACGGCGGGTACATCTATAGAATGGATAAAGAGATCACGCCTGACATAAAATTGGCCGATTATAAATTTGCCATTGAACTGATAAAACAATACGGAGAATATGGATGTCTATAAAAGTTATTCTGGAGAAATGCACCGGATGCAAGCTTTGCGTTAAGACGTGCCCGTTCGGGGCCATTACCGTGGTAGACCGTAAGGCTATTATAGATTTTGCAAAATGTAATTTATGCGGAGCCTGCGTTCCTGCGTGCAAGTTTGTCGCGATCGAGTTAAAAAAGGATGTGAAAAAAAGGGACCTCTCGGGTTATAAAGATGTCTGGGTTTTCTGCGAACAAAAGAAAAGTAAAATTCAATCTGTAGCTTGGGAGCTATTAGGCAAAGGGAGAGAGCTGGCAGATAAACTCAGGGTAAATTTATGCGCCGTGGTGCTGGGGGACCATATAGAGAAAGAGGCATATGAGGCTATATATCGCGGCTCAGACATAGTTTATCTTGTAGAGAACCCGGGGCTTCTGCATTATCAGGACGAACCTTACACAAAGGTTCTAGTAAATTTGATCAACGAATACAAACCTGAGGTGATACTCTGCGGCGCTACCACTATAGGGAGAAGCCTTGTTTCGCGCGTTGCCGTTAACGTGTACGCCGGACTTACTGCGGATTGCACAGGGCTCGAAATAGACGAGAAAGAAAAGCTCCTGCTGCAAACGCGTCCAGCCTTCGGCGGCAATATCATGGCTACAATTATTACGCCGAATCACAGGCCGCAAATGGCCACAGTGCGCCATAAAGTTATGCAGGAGGCATCTCCGGATAAAAAACGAAAAGGTAAGATCATAAGAAAAACGTATGACGGAAATACCTTTTTATCAAGGACGAAATTTTTAGATTTTATCAAAGAAATCGAGGAAACAGTAAATTTAGCTGAAGCTGATATAATAGTATCAGGCGGCAGGGGGTTGGGCGCTCCTGAAAATTTTAAATTAATACGCGAACTGGCAGTTACAATAGGCGGTGCCGTAGGCGCTTCCAGGTCTGCCGTGGATGCCGGGTGGATCCCATATTCGCATCAGGTAGGACAGACAGGTAAGACAGTGTGTCCCAAAATTTATATTGCCTGCGGGATATCCGGCCAAATCCAGCATCTTATAGGAATGCAATCCTCGGATATAATAGTAGCCATAAATAAAGACCCTGATGCCCCAATTTTCAAAGTCGCAACATATGGGATAGTCGCGGATCTTTTCCAAGTAGTTCCTTCCTTGACAAAAAGATTTAAAGAGGTATTAAAAAAATAAAAAGTCTCTAAATTTTACGTCTTCCTCTTGACAGCTTATAATATGTATGATATACTTTCTGCTATCTTAACGTATAATTTATAGTAATATATAGAAACCTATAGTAAATAGTAAAATATTGTTATGTACTTCAAAAAACTCGAGTTAATAGGGTTTAAATCTTTCGCTGAAAAAACTAAGCTGCATTTTGAACCCGGCGTAACAGCTATTGTCGGCCCAAATGGTTGCGGTAAGTCTAATATATCAGATTCGATCAAATGGGTCTTCGGAGAACAATCCCCAAAATCACTTCGCGCTTCCCGAATGGAAGACGTCATCTTCAACGGAACCGATAAAAAAGAACCCGTCAATATGGCAGAGGTATCTATTACATTTTCCAATGAGTCAAAGATCCTGCCGATCGAATATGACGAAGTCGTAATAACCCGCCGATTATTCCGCTCTGGAGAAAGTGAATATCTTTTAAATAAAATGCCGGTAAGGCTTAAAGATATCCAGGAACTTTTGATGGGTACCGGCATAGGGACCGAGTCATACTCCATAATAGAGCAGGGCCAGATAGACCTGATATTGAGCTCGAAGCCTGAAGAAAGGCGTTATATTTTTGAAGAGGCTAGCGGCATAACAAGATATAAATCAAAGAAGAAAGAGGCACTTAGCAAACTCGAGCAGACGGAGAATAACTTATTGAGGGTTAACGATATTATAGAAGAGGTAAGGCGCCACATATCTTCTATCGAAAGGCAAGCCAAAAAAGCGGAGAAATATAAACAGGAATTCGAAAATTTAAAAACACTGGATACGAAATTCTCACTTTTCAATTATAAAAACCTTAAGAACGAAGAAAAAATCATATCTGTCGAAATAGGGGACCTTAAAAACAAAGGGAACGAATTTAATATCCGGATAGCTCATTTAAACGAAGTAATTGAAAAGTTAAGATTTGACATGAGTGTTCTGTCCGAGAAATTTTCTTCGCTTCAGAATAGGCTATTCGAGATTTCTTCCACAACCGATAAAAATTCGCACAAATTAGCCGTCAACAAAGAGCGCGTAGCAGAACTCGAGCAGTCGAAAATTACCCTCACCGAAGAGCTTCAGAAAGGTGGGGCAAGGCGTATAGAATTCGAAAGTTCGCTCAAGCTCTTACGAGATCGGGTCACTAATTTTACAAGCGACAAAAACGCCAAGCAGGCCCTTATAGACGAGAAAGAAAAAGAACATACTACATTCTCCAAAGAAATAGAAATCCATCATAAGGAAATAGCGGACAGCAAGAGCCAAACGGTGGAAAATTTTGCGAGGCAGTCAAAATTCAATAATGAGTTAGCCAGGTTATCTACCGAAATGCAGGGTCAATCCACGCGCCTTAAAAGGCTTAGAATGGAGAAGGAGAAGGTAAGGGGCGAGTTAGACTTGGTAGGGGCTGAATTCAGCCACATAGACGGCGAGGCGAAGAACATTTCGGATACGCTTTCAGGGCTCAATAGAGAGAAGGGCTCTAAACAGGAAGGCGCCTCAAGCCGCAGGGCGAAAATCGAAACATTAAATAAAGAAATAGCCGAATCGCAGAAAGAGACAAATCTTTTAAAATCAAGGCTGCAGCTACTTGAAGAGCTTGTGCAGAATTACGAAGGGTTTGATAAAGGGACCAGACACATATTGGAAACCAAGAAAAAAGGCGACTTTTCGAACCTGGAAGGGCCTTTATGTAATGTTATAGATGTAGATGAAAACCTTGAAACTGTAATGGAGATCGCCCTGGGCGAAGAACTTCAGAGTTTCATAGTGCGCAGTAGAAGAGAGGCCCAAGATATCCTCTCTTATCTTAAAGATAATAATCTCGGCAGGGTTTCAGTTATAGTTATGGAAGATCTGCCGAGGATTAATTCCACAAGTCAAGGCAGGGTTCAATCCTTAAAACCTCTCTCAGAGATCATTAAGGCAAAAAGCGGTTACGACAATGTTTTGCAATATCTCTTAAGGGATATATATGTAGCTGATAACAGCCAAATCGGTTTTGACGCCATAGATAGATTGGAGCCGCAGGCAAGGATTATTACTAACAGGGGAGAGCTTATTCAAAAAGGTAAGATTTCCGGAGGCGCAGCCAGAAGAAATAGCGACGTGTCCATTATAGGAAGAGATAGGAAGATCAAAGAAATCCGCGCGAAGATAGAGGAGTTTGATAGAAAACTTACAAAACTAACCGAAGTGCTCGAAAGTGAAAAGTTAGCGCTAAGTGCCGCAGACAGGGAAATAGCGGACCTTGACGATAGGATCCGTAGAGAAGAAATAAGGCTTGCGAATATAGCGACAAGAAAACAAGCGGTAGAAACCCATCTGAATCGCTTAAAAGACGAAAATAATATTTTGGAGACCGAGACGGAAGAAATAAAGACCCTCTTGGTAGAATTCACAGGCAGGCAGGAAAACATGAAGAATGAATTAAAAACTACCGAGGATGAAAAAGGGCGCCTGGAAAATTTGATTATTACCGTTCAAAGCTCCATAGAGAAGAAAACGAAGTTGAGAGAGGACCTATTGATAGAACTTACCCGGTATAGGACAGAAATGGCGTCTTTGGACCGAGAGGAAAAGAACCTTGTTGAAAATCTTTCCAGGGAAGAAACAGGATTTTTTGAGCTGTCTACCAGTATAGATATCAAAAAGAAGCAACTGGTTGACGGTTCGCAAAAAGTCGAGGAACTAAGAGTTGAAAATAACACGCTCGAGTCCGAAAATACCAGAAATGGTTCCGAAAAAGAAGGGCTAGAGAAAGAGGTTGAAACGCTGAGGAATGAAAAGGCGAGATTCATGGAAGAGATTTCCAAGGAAGAGCAGGGCATGCAAGAGGAGAAGTCTTCTTCCGAGAAATCGCGCGAAAGCCTTCATAGTTTAGAAATGAAAAAGGCCGAGCTCTCTTATCAGCAGAACACTTTAAAAGAAAGGGTATCGCAGTCATACAAAGTTAATTTAGATGAGTTACAGCTTTCGTTAGACGAAAGCTTTGACGTAGAGGAAATCCAGAGAAACATAGATGAAATGAAGGTAAGGCTTGAAAAAATGGGTACAGTGAATCTTGTGGCGATAGAAGAGCATCAGGAGCTGCAAGAGAGGTTTAATTTCCTTACGCACCAGCAGCAGGACTTATTGACCGCGAAAGATTCTTTGATGAAGGCTATTCAGAAAATAAACAAAACGACTCGCGCGCTGTTTCTGGAGACTTTTACAAAAATACAGAATGAATTCAAAAGCTTTTTCAGGTTATTATTCGGCGGAGGCCAGGCCGAGCTTGTATTATTGGATGAAAATGATATTTTGGAAAGCGGCGTTGAGATAGTAGTGAGACCTCCGGGCAAAAAACTTCAGAATATTTCACTTCTTTCAGGCGGCGAAAAGACCTTGACGGCCATAGCGCTTTTATTCGCGATATTTAAAGTCAAGCCTTCGCCTTTTTGTGTATTGGACGAAATGGACGCGGCATTGGATGAGTCCAATGTCGGCAGATTCAGCAATGTGCTGAAAGATTTTATAAAGACATCCCAATTTATCATGATAACCCACAATAAAAAGACCATAGAGCTCGCTAGTGTAATGTACGGCATCACCATGGAAGAAAGCGGGGTCTCCAAAATAGTCTCCGTAAAATTTTCTGACACGAAGAAGGAAGAGCAAAAAGCAGAGATCCTTGCCCAACCGTAAGCCATATTAAAATCCATTGACAAAAATTTTATTTGTGTTAATATAAGACAAGAGAAGATGAAATAAAATCTTCGGGGTGAGGCGAAATTCCTCAACCGGCGGTAAAAGCCCGCGAGCGTTGGACAAAGTTCTGCGCAGAGCTTGTAAAATTCAAGCGCCGATGGTAAAGTCCAGATGGAAGAAGATAGAAGCAGTTTATAGTGTATAGGGACCCCGAAGAAAAAGACTTCGGGGTTTTTTATTATGAAATTCAATACAATTCCAGAAATAGTCGAAGACCTTAAGGCCAAGAAGATGGTAATAGTTCTTGATGATGAAGGCCGCGAGAACGAGGGTGATCTTATAGTTGCGGCTCAGTTTGCCGACCCTCACGACATAAATTTTATGGCTAAATACGGAAGAGGCCTTGTTTGTGTTCCGATGGAAGGCCAGCAGCTTGACGAGTTGGACCTTTACCCTATGGTTACCTTGCCAAAAGACCAATATAAGACCGCCTGGGCAATTTCAGTAGACGCGAAGAAAAATATTAGTACCGGAATCTCAGTTCACGATAGAAGCCATACCATAAAATTACTGGCAGATTCAAAAGCTACAAAAGACGATTTTGTCAAACCCGGGCACATATTTCCGTTAAGGGCCGTTGAGGGAGGAGTACTTGTAAGGGCCGGGCATACGGAGGCATGTGTAGACCTGCTCAAAGCGTCGGGCCTCAAGCCGGCCGGAGTTATATGCGAAATTATGAACGAAGATGGCACGATGGCGAGGACGCCGGAACTTTTTGAATTCGCCAAAGAACATAATTTAAAAATCTGCACAATCGCGGATTTGATAAAATACAGGAGAAGATCCGAGAAACTGGTTACAAGAATAACGGAAACTTATTTGCCTACAAATTACGGAAAATTCAAGCTTATAGTTTACGAGTCAGCCATAGATAGAGACCATCATATCGCGCTTGTGAAAGGAAGTATAAATAAAGGTAGCGTTCTGGTAAGGGTGCACTCGGAGTGCGTTACCGGAGATGTCTTCGGTTCAAAAAGGTGCGATTGCGGCACTCAATTGCAAATGGCAATGAAAAAAATAAAGAAGGCCGGCAAGGGCGTGCTTCTTTATATGCGCCAGGAGGGAAGGGGTATAGGTTTGGCAAATAAGATTCGCGCATACACCCTTCAGGATAAAGGATTCGACACGGTAGAGGCTAATAAGATGTTGGGTTTCGATCCGGATCTACGCGATTACGGAATAGGCGCTCAGATACTTGCGGATTTAGGCCTGCATAAGATCAGATTACTTACGAACAATCCTAAAAAGATAATAGGGCTCGAGGGGTATGGGCTTAAAATCGTAGAAAGGGCTTCTTTAGAAACTAAACCTACAAAAATCAATAGGAGGTATCTAAAAACCAAAAAGGAAAAGTTGGGGCATTACCTGGAAAGAATTAAAAATTAATTATAGAAAAAGGAGGCAGATATGGTTAAAATAATAAAGGGAGATTTGATCGGAAAGGGTAAGAAATTCGGTATCGTAATATCCCGTTTCAATGAGTTTATTTCAGGTAAACTTCTTGACGGGGCCTTAGATACGCTCTCAAGGCACGGTGTTGACGAAAAAGATGTTGATGTGGCGTGGGTGCCCGGTTCTTTCGAAATACCCATGATAGCCAAATCTATGGCAAATTCTAAAAAGTATGACGCGGTTATATGCTTAGGCACCGTGATACGCGGAGAGACGCCACATTTTGATTATATCGCGGCTGAGGTTGCGAAAGGAGTGGCGAAGATTGCGCTGGATTCAGACAAGCCGTGCATATTCGGCATAATTACAGCCGATACATTGGAGCAGGCCATTGAAAGGGCAGGCACAAAGGACGGCAACAAAGGCAGGGATGCCGCCATTTCAGCTATTGAGATGGCCAATCTTTGCGCTAAGATATAAAATAGAAAGGTCTTAAAATGCATAAACGTACTCGCTCGCGAGAGTGTGCCTTGCAGATCCTGTACACTATAGATATATCCGGAAGCCTGGCAAATGATGCATTGGCAACTTTCTGGATTGAACACCCAACGTTTGCGGAAGAAGTAAGGAAGTTCTCTAATGAACTTGTCGAAGGGGTATATGCTAATATTGCCCAAATCGACAAGACAATTTCTAAATACGCCATTAATTGGACACTTAAACGTATGGCGGTCGTAGATAGAAACATATTGCGCTTAGCCGTGTATGAACTTCTTTTTAAGGACGATATCCCGCCAAAGGTTACGATAAACGAGGCTGTGGAGATCGCAAAGAAATTCGGCGATGCAAACTCAAGCAAGTTCGTAAACGGAATTTTAGATAAGATCGGAAAGGAAACCAAGAGAATTGAAAAAGGCTGACCTTCACATTCATACTAGTTTTTCGGACGGAACTTTTTCGCCGCAGGAAGTCATCGCTCAGGCCAAAAAACACCGAATTGATTGCGTAGCTATATGCGATCACGACTGCGTAGATGCCCTTGAGCTAGCTACGGATTTTGCCGAAAAGGAAGGCGTGGAGCTTATACCGGGGATAGAACTTACCGCAGAAAAAGACGATAACGAAGTTCATATTCTCGGCTATTATATCGATTGGAAAAATAAGATTTTATTAAAGGCTATCGAAGAAATGCAAAAAATCAGAATAGAGCGCATATATGATATGATAGAAAAGCTCAAGAAGGTCAATGTTTATATAAAGCCTGAGGAAGTTTTTCAAATAAGCGGAAAAGGCTCTGTAGGGAGGCTTCATCTTGCATATGCGATTTACAATAGCGGATATACTAAATACGTTAAAGAGGCGTTCAAGCTCTACATCGGAGATGGGAAATCCTGCTACGTTAACAAATTCAATTTTTCCCCGAATGAGGTGATAGATATTGTTTTAAAATCCGGCGGCATCCCGGTATTGGCGCATCCGGGCGTAATGGGCAGGGATGAATTTATCAGCGAATACGCCGAAGGCGGATTGCGCGGCATAGAGGTATATCATTCGGATCACTCTCCGAAAGCATCGGAACATTATCTAGAGATCGCCAAGAAAATGAATCTTCTTGTAACAGGCGGTTCTGATTGCCACGGGTTAGGCAAACAAAATGTTTTGATGGGGACCGTAACAATAGATTATTCATTGGTCGAAGAATTGAAGAAAGCGGCGGGGAGGTTATAATGCGTTCTCATGAATATTATATGCGAAAGGCTATCGCGCTGGCCAAGAAAGGCGAGGGTGAAACAAATCCCAATCCCGTCGTCGGGGCCGTAGTTGTCAAGAACGGAAAAATTGTCGGAGAGGGATATCATAAGAAAGCGGGGTTGCCTCATGCCGAAGTTGAGGCAATAATAGGCTCAGGTGCTAGTGCCATAGGCGCCACTCTTTATGTTACGCTGGAACCCTGTAGCACTTTCGGGAGAACACCGCCTTGCACAAACCTTATCATAGCTAGCGGTATAAAGGAGGTAGTTATAGCCACAAAAGATCCAAACCCGATACACAAGAACAGGGGGATAAGGTGTTTAAAAAGGGCTAATATAAAAGTGTCATTAGGCATACTTGAAAACGAAGCCAAAGAAATGAATAGGATCTTTGAAAAGTTTGTAGTAGAAAAAAAGCCCTATATCACAGCAAAAGTCGCTCAGAGCTTAGACGGGAAAATAGCTACCGCAACAGGCGAGTCGAAATGGATTACGGGCCTGGATAGCCGAAGGCTTGTTCATAAGTTGCGCAGTCAAGCGGACGCCATTCTCATAGGAGTAAATACTATAATAAGGGATGATCCGCTATTAACAAATAGGCTGTACAGGGGTTCGAAAAAACAACCTATAAAAATAGTTTTAGATTCACACCTTAGAACCCCTCCCAACAGCAGAATTTTTTCAAAAGACTCCCCCCAACAGGTGATTTTGGCAGCTACGCCGTCGGCTCCAACCAAGCGTATAAGATTCTTCGAGAAAAAAGGTGTAAGAGTGCTGGTTATAAAAAATAAAAAAAGAAAAGTATCCCTCAAGGATTTGATGAAAAGATTGGCTAAAATGGAGATCGCCCACATATTAGTAGAGGGCGGAGCTGAAGTTTTGGGGAGTTTTTTTAAAGAAGGTTTGGTAGATAAGGTATTATTTTTTATATCCCCAAAAGTTATCGGAGGCGCGGATGCCCCGACTTCTGTTATGGGTGACGGCGTAGATAGATTGTCTCTTGCCAGAAGGCTGAAAGATACCAAAATTACAAGATTCGAAGAAGACTTCCTGATAGAAGGATACTTATAAATGTTCACAGGTATAGTGGAAGAGATAGGGAAAGTAGTAAAAATAGAAAAACGTTCAGTTAGTTTTAGGTTTTCGATAGAAAGACCGGTTGCGTTCAGCGATATAAAATTAGGCGATAGCCTATCCATTAACGGGGTCTGTCTCACCGTGGCAAAGTTCGACAAGAAGAGCCTATCTTTTGATGTCATAAAAGAATCCCTGAAAAAAACAAGTATAGGGATCTTAAAAAGTGGCGACAAAGTAAATTTGGAAAGGGCAATAGAAGCGGGAGGTCGATTCGGAGGCCATTTTGTTACAGGCCACATAGATTACAGCTCAGAGATAAAAAGCATGGAGAGAGAAGGGATCAGCAAAAAATGGGAAGTAGCCTTGCCTAAAGAATATAAGAGGTATATTGTTCCTAAAGGTTCGGTTGCTGTTGATGGGGTAAGCCTTACTGTCGCTGAAGTTTCAAATGATAGTTTTATAATCTACCTTATCCCGCACACGCTCGAAAAAACGACTCTCGGGTTGAAAAAGAAAAAAGATACCATAAACATAGAATTTGACATGCTCGGTAAGTACGTCGCTCAGTCAAAGTCCGAAAGCAAAGCCTCTAAAGTGAGTATGGACTTTTTGAAAGTGCATGGGTTTGTAGAATAGGTTTTAGGGGTTATCCCTCGTATATAGCCTTCTACAATATATGCTCGGGATGATTCGCCAAAAGGTATCCAAGGGCGAATCAGGTGTCAGGGGAAAGCAAATGAGAAATGCGTTTAAAATGTGCTGTTTATTTTTATTCTTATTGAGCCATATGAACAGTGCTTTTGGAGAGGGGGCGAAAAACATGAAAGCCGTTATGATCATTGCAAGTTCGGATTTCAGGGATGAAGAGCTCTTCGATACCAAAGAAGTTTTAGAAAAGGGCGGAGTTGAGGTAACTATAGCCTCGTCTTCGCTTTCACCGTCGCGCGGCATGTTAGGTAAGATAGCAAATCCTCAAATCCTTTTCGGTAATATAAAGGTGCCGGATTACGGTGCGGTCATATTTGTAGGAGGCGGTGGAGCGAGCGAATATTGGGATAATGCAACCGCTCACACAATAGCAAGGGAAACGGTTTCTTCGGGTAAGATCTTAGGGGCAATATGCATAGCCCCTGTAACATTGGCAAATGCAGGGGTCTTGAAAGGCAAGAAAGCCACAGTCTGGCCCTCTGAAGGTAAAAAGCTTTTAAAGGACGGAGCTAATTACACCGGAAAAGATGTCCAAATAGACAGTAATATAGTTACTGCGAACGGTCCTAAGGCAGCGAAAAAATTCGGCAAGACCATCCTGAGACTATTATCAAAATAAGAAAGTTACCGGCATCTACAACTTATCTTTTCTAAAATTCCTCCAGTATCCATTGTCTTTGATAGCATCAAAAGTGTTATGTTAACTACCATAGCTTAAAAATCTTGACTGAAATATAACAAAATGATAAACTGGAAAATACATAAAAAGGTAAAATTAGCTTTAGATTTTTATCGGGAAGTAGCGCAGTTTGGCTAGCGCGCTTGGTTCGGGACCAAGAGGTCGCGGGTTCGAATCCCGCCTTCCCGACCATTCTTCTTCGCCCTTCAGCGATAAACTATGGTAAGGGCTACGCAGGGATAAATAGCGAATAGAAAGACTAAAGCAGAGAAAAATTATCAGAAACTTCACTAAAAAGATAATAAACGTTGTTGACTATATAAGCGGGTGCTTAACTTGTGATGCTAGACAGGAAGCTCGGCACGATTACGAGAATGTATTTTTAAAAGCCAAAAAAGATATTAACCAGCTGATACAATGCCCCGCTCGCGAGACTTCGATGCTAGTTCTAGGGTGCGGTTACCACTATCCAGAGGTCATACTATTCTTCAATGCTTTGAGATATGCGGTAGGGCTGGATGTAAAAAACACGTTCTATAAAAACGGAATCGTTAAAACCTTTAGAACGAAAAAGAAAGAAAGAAATGCAGTTACCGCATTTTTAGGTACTGCGGTTACAAGATATATATATCAGAGATACTACCAACATTTAGAGAAAATATCAGGTATAAAGATCGATCATAAACAGTATAACCTGTTGTCATATGATGGCTCTCGCATGCCGTTTAAAAATATGGCATTTGATGTTGTTTTATCTAATGCGGTTCTTGAGCATGCAGGAAATCTTGAACAACTCGTTCAAGAAATTTATCGCGTTACTAAAAAGGAAGGCATTTCTTACCATTTGTGGCATAATTTTTATAGTTTTTCAGGCAGTCATGCGTCAAAATTTATTTGCCGTAGATATCCATGGGGACATTTAAGGGCGAAATATGAAACGCATGGCTTAAACAGATTTACCCCAACTGACATTCAGAATATCTTTTCGAAGCATTTTGATATCATAGCCCTATATCAAATCGATAAGAATCATTGGAAAAAAGGGTATGATAGCGCTTTTCAATTTGAAGAAGAATCGTTATTGACGGAAAGCATAAAAAAGGAGCTTATAGATTTTCCGATCGAGATGTTGCTGACAAGGTCTTATTTAATAATTTGCAGGAAAAGAGTATGAAAAAACGCATACACCTATTCTATTCCGGAGACGTCCAAGGAGTAGGGTTTAGGTTTACTGCAGTTAGAGCGGCAAATCTTATAGGCGTCGGCGGCTGGGTTAAGAATCTTCGCGACGGCAGGGTTGAGGTCCTGGTGGAAGGCGAAGAGGATAAAATTAATAAATTTCTCGAAGATATCAAGACGAGCCCCCTAAAATATTACATTCGCAATATAGATTATAAGTGGGAAGAGCATAAGGACGAGTTCCAAGAATTTAATATAAAATTTTAGATGAAATACGCTATATTCTCCGATATCCATTCAAATCTCGAAGCATTAAACTCTGTCTTATCCGCAATGAAGAAAGAGGATCCGACCGAGTACTTTTACGTGGGCGATATTGTTGGGTACGGCGCAGATCCGGCCGAATGCATTAAAAAGGTTAAAGAAATAAATCCAGCAATAGTGTGCGGAAATCATGACTGGGCGACCGTAGAACTCTTAGATATCGAGTATTTCAATAGCGCGGCAAGGGAAGCGATCCTGTGGACACGCGAACACATAACCAGCGATGATGCCAAATACCTCAAGTCTCTACAATTAACTTACGAAGATAAAGATATAACTCTTGTGCATGGGGCGTTGGATTATCCGGAAGACTTTTCTTATGTTATGGATGGCTACCAGGCAGCGAAAACGTTGAACATTATGAGAACGCAGGTTTGTTTTATCGGGCACTCCCATGTCGCAGGCACGTTCTATGATAATAACGGTATTGTAAATTACACCCCGAGCGCCAGAATTGAGATCCGCTCAGGAGTAAGATATCTTGTCAATGTCGGAAGCGTAGGGCAGCCAAGGGACGAAGACCCGCGCTCTAGTTTCTGTATATATGATACCGACAAAGACACTATAGAGATAAAAAGGGTTTCGTATGATATCGCAGAGGCGCAACATAAGATCATTAAAGCAGGTTTGCCTAAAATCCTAGCGACGCGCCTTAGTAAAGGAAAGTAGTATGGACAAAGAAAAAGCCAAAATCCAGCTGGAGAAACTTAAAAAAGAAATACGCCGTCACGATAGATTGTATTACGTGGAGAATAGGCCCGAGATCGATGATTCCGAATACGACAAGCTGATGAGGCAGCTAAAAGATCTAGAGGGACAGTTTCCAGACCTCATCACCCCCGACTCCCCCACCCAGAGAGTAGGCGGTGAGCCTACAAAAGTGTTTCCGCAGGTAAAGCATCTCGTTCCCATGCTTAGCATGGATAATACATATTCTCCCGAGGAGCTTAAAGAGTTCGACCAGCGTGTAAGGAAAAATTTACCCGGAGAAAGAATAGAATATGTCGTCGAATTGAAATTTGACGGTGTTAGTGTTTCTTTATTATATAAAAACAGCCGCTTCATGAAAGGGGCTACGAGAGGGGATGGTGCCATAGGCGACGATGTATCGAACAACTTGAAGACCATAAGATCGATACCGCTTGTTTTAGAAGACGAAGAAGCCACCCCTCGGCTTTTTGAGGTGCGCGGCGAAGTTTACATGAGAAGGGAAGAACTTCTGAAACTCAATGAAGAAAAAGAAAGGATAGGCGAACCGCTTTTCGCTAATCCGAGAAACGCAGCAGCCGGTTCGCTTAAATTATTAGATCCGAAGATAGTCGCCGAAAGAGGCCTGGATATATTCATTTACGGAATAGGGCATTGCGAAGGAAAAGAATTTAAGACCCATGATGAGGTGCTGAAATTTTTAAAAAAAATAGGGTTTAAAGTCAATAAAAGCATACTTCTTTGCCGCAGCATCGACGAAGTCATTGACCATTGTAATCAATGGGAAGGAAAAAGAGATTCTTTGGAATACGATACGGACGGGATGGTCATCAAGGTGAATTCCCTTGACCAGCAAAGAAGATTGGGCCATACGTCAAAGTCCCCGCGGTGGATGATAGCTTACAAATTTCCTGCGAGAAAAGTAACCACAAAATTAAAAGATATAACAGTCCAGGTGGGAAGGACCGGGGCCCTTACTCCGGTAGCCATATTGGAACCGGTGCACGTTTCAGGTAGCACCGTATCGCGGGCCACGCTTCATAATATGGACGAGATCGAGAGATTGGATGTTAGGATCGGGGATACAGTTATTCTTGAAAAGGGCGGCGAGATCATACCGAAAATAGACAGCGTTGTTAAGAATAAGAGAACGGGTAAGGAAAAAAAGTTCGTACTTCCTGACAGCTGTCCGGTCTGCAGCTCAAAAGTCTTAAGATCGCCGGATGAAGTCGCGCTGCGTTGCGAGAACGTTGCCTGCCCGGCGCAGCTCAAGATGACCATACTGCATTTTGCCAGCCATACCGCTATGGATATAGAAGGAATGGGGGAGCGGATAGTAGATCAGATGGTTGATAAAGGCCTCTTGAAAGATTACGGGGATATATATCATTTAAAAATGAACCAGGTTGCCCAACTGGAAAGACTGGCCGAGAAATCCGCCTCGAATTTAATGGAGGCGGTCGAGAAAAGCAAGCAAAACGAACTTTACCGTTTAATTTTCGGGCTTGGCGTAAGGCATGTCGGGGTGCGCGCGGCTAGGATCTTGGCAGAAAATTTTTCATCGGTAGATACTATAGCCGAAAAAACCGCCGAAGAACTTCAACTTGTTCCCGAGATAGGTCCTGTTATGGCGAAAAGCATATATAATTTCTTCAGAAAAAAAGAAAACTTGAAGGTCATTGATAAATTGAAAGATGCCGGCGTGAAAACAGCCGAGAGGCAAAAAATAAAGAAGGAAACCAAATTTTCAGGTAAAATCTTTGTATTTACCGGCACGCTTTCTAAGTTTTCCAGGGAAGAGGCCCAGGGGATTGTTATCTCTTTAGGCGGAGAGGCGTCCTCCAGCGTTAGCAAGAACACAGATTTTGTCGTTAGCGGCCAGGATGCCGGCTCAAAACTGGAGAAGGCAAAAAAATTAGGCGTAAAGATAATAGACGAAGAAGAATTCGCAAAAATGATAGGAAGGGTATAGAATGGCAAAAAGAAGAACTATTATTAGAGAATTATTTATAATTTTAATTGCGATTTTCTTTATTTTTGAAAGTACCGGTTGCGAGACTATTCAGAAAAAATTTGTACGAAAGAACAAAGAAACGAAACCCATAGAAAAATATTACGAACTGGAGAAATATTCCAGGGAGCCGAGCGACGTCGTTTACAAAAGGCATTATATTTACTGGAAGACTTGGCAGGAGGAATTAATAAATAGAATAAGTGAGGATAATTATAAAAAAAATATGAGATGCTCATCCGAAATAGTAAGCAACCTTGAAGACATGCAAAGATACCTTGTAAAAGAAAAAGCGAAAGAGCTCGAGCCTTATATCAATAAAATGCGCGATATAGCCAAAGAGCTAGACAACCGTCTCTTGGGGTTTGCGAAGAAAAACCAGATAAAAAGTATGCTGGAGAAAACATACAGGGAGATAAAAAGAGAATTTTCATATGCAAAAGTGGGCAATTATATAGTAGCGGATACAAATGCGCAGCCTGACTCGAATTGATATATGATACTTAAAATTTTTATAGTAGGCGAATTAGAGGTTAATTGTTATGTATTAGCCGATGACGATACGAAAGAAGCTATTATTATCGACCCTGGCGCGGAGCCGGAGGCCATAAAAAGGTGCTTAGCCAAGAACGGGCTCAAACCGTTATTTATTGTGAATACGCACGGCCATGCCGACCATATCGGGGCAAATAGATTTTTTGACCTCCCCATATTGATCCATGAACTAGAGAAAGATTTTTTGACCGATTCACGCAAGAATCTATCAGCCGCTTTCGGATTTGAGGTAATCTCCCCGAAGGCCAGCCGGCTCTTGAATGACGGTGACAGGATAAAAGTTGGGAGCCTCTCATTGGCGGTATTGCATACGCCGGGCCACTCGCCTGGCGGCATATCGTTAAAGGTAGATGATGTGTTATTTACGGGTGATGCATTGTTCCATGAGGGGATAGGTAGGACAGACTTGCCCAATTCGTCAGGGCCACAGCTGTTGGAAAGTATCAGAAATAAGATTTTAGTTTTGCCGGATAAAACTATAGTGTACCCCGGACATGGCCCGTCTTCTACAATCGGCCACGAGAAGAAAAATAACCCTTTTTTGTGATAATATGAAAGAATTATTAAACGAATTCATAAGTTATTTATCTGTTGAAAAAGGGCTCGCTCAAAACACCCTTTCAAGCTACAAGCGTGACATGGCCAAATTCATTGCATACCTGGCCACGAAAGGCATAGATAAGGCAGAGAGGGTGAATAAAAATGACGTAACCGCCTTCCTTATGAGCGAGAAAGATAAGGGGCTTTCCAGCAATTCGGCGGCGAGGGCATTTGCCGCAATAAAGGTGTTTTATAAATACCTTGTAAGTGAGGGGAGGGTCAAGGAAAATGTAGCGTCTTTAATAGATGCTCCCAAGTTGTGGAAACACCTCCCGGAAACGCTTAATGTGGATGAGGTCGAAAAACTTTTAGAACAACCAAACATAAGAAATTGGATGGGCATAAGGGATAAGGCCTGTCTCGAGCTCATGTATGCGGCCGGCCTTCGCGTGTCAGAACTCGTTAGCCTAAAGGTCCATGATATAAACCTAGAATTTGGTTTTGTAAAATGTAAAGGGAAGGGCGAGAAAGAAAGAATCGTCCCGTTGGGTAGAAAGGCAAAACAGGCCCTTTCAAGGTATTTGGAAAAAACAAGGCCTAAATTAGCTAAGCAGGCTGTCGCAGATCAGAGATTGTTCCTGACAAGATTAAGTAAAGGGATGTCTCGCCAGCAATTCTGGAAAATAATCAAAAAGTACGCGCATAGCGCCCGCATCAATAAAAGTATAACCCCCCACACCCTGAGGCATTCGTTTGCCACGCACCTTCTTGAGCGGGGCGCGGATTTAAGGGTTGTGCAGGAAATGCTGGGCCACGCGGATATTTCGACAACCCAGATCTATACACACATAAATAAAGAAAGGCTGAAATCTATACATCACAAGTATCATCCTAGGCCATAGGCAGCGTATAGCGTATAGCGGTTAGCGTATAGAGGTTCTAAGCGCTAGACGCTAATCGCTAAACGCTCAAAATAGCTAAAAAGCATAAATTCAAAAATGCAGAGACCATTAAATAATATAAGTAACAAACTTAAGAAGGATCTTCCTGGCGAGATATACAGTATTTTGACACTCATCGGGAAGACCGCAGACCAAATGGGCTATAAGGCCTACATAGTCGGCGGTTTCGTGAGAGATCTTTTTTTGGGTAGGAAAAACTTCGATGTAGATATATCTGTGGAGCCGGATGGGATAAAATTCGCCGGCGAACTGGCCAAAAAACTGAAAGGGACAATCGTGGTTCATAAACATTTTGGTACGGCCAGTATATACATAAAACGGAAGCATAAAGGAAAAAGAGCGGCGAAAATTTTTCCGGATGTCATGAAAATTGATGTTGCTACAGCCAGACGAGAAAGCTATGAGAAGCCGGCAGTTTTGCCAAAGGTGAGTTTTAGCTCCATAAGAGAAGACCTTTCGAGGAGAGATTTTACAATAAACGCTATTGCCGCGAGCCTTAACCGGGGCGATTTCGGGGAAGTGATTGATTTTTTCGGAGGCATAAAGGATCTTGCGGCCGGAATAGTACGGGTGCTGCATGGCAAGAGTTTTATAGATGACCCCACCAGGATATTCAGGGCCGTTCGCTTCGAACAAAGATTTAGTTTTGAAATAGAGCCGCATACGATCGAACTTATCAAGAATGCTATGAGCGTAAAAATGTTTGAGAAAGTTGAAAAACAAAGAATAAGGGAAGAGGTTATTCTGATTTTAAAAGAGAAGGATCCGGTAAAGGCCTTGATGAGGATGAATGAACTGCATGAGTTTAGGTTCATTCACAGAAAAATGAAATTAACAAAAGGTATATTGAAAACATTGGGTTCAGTGAAAAAATCAGCATGCTATTTCAATTATCTATCGGGAGAAGGCAGGGCGCCGGACATATGGCTTGTGTACTTTATGGCTTTAGTCGAAGAATTGCCTCTAAAAGATGCGCAGCGCCTCTCTGATAGTTTTGTTTTTAGGAACGAGGATAAGGCACGCATACTTTCCTGTAAGGAAAAAAGCGATAAAGTGCTTGATCTTTTAATTAAGCCCAAAAATGCCAGAGGCCCTAGCGCCGTATATAGAATTTTAAAACCGCTTTCGCTTGAAATAATTTTATTCATTTATGCCAAGTCCGAGAGGGAAAGAACGAGGTCCCTCATTAAGAGTTTTCTTATAAAACATAACAAGGTGAGGCTAGATATAGGCGGGGACTATTTGAAGCGCATCGGCATGAAACCGGGACCGAAATTTAAAACTATTCTGGAAGAAACATTATATGCTAAAATAGATGGAATGCTGAAGACGGCAAGGGACGAAAAAAAGTTTGTCCTTCAAAAGTTTTGTAAAAAATGATAATAGGGATATTAAAGCTTGAGCTTTATTTGCCAGGCAATTCTTCGCTCAAAGAAAAACGGATGGTGTTGAAAAGCTTAAAAGACAGGGCGAGGAGAAGTTTCAACATTTCTATTTCAGAACTGGGCGAACACGATAAATGGCAGAGATCCGTTATCGGCATAGCGGCGATAGGAATGACCAGGGATATGATGAACAGCCTTTTGGATAAGGTATTGAATTTTATAGAAAACACAAGAGACATAGAAATATCAAATTACGAAATGGAGATCATATGACTAAAGAAAGAATGCAACGAATAGCGGCTGCCCTGAAACACGAGATCAGTAAGATCATTCATGATGATTTGAATGACCCAAGAGTGGGTTTTGTTACAATAACAGAAGTTGAGTTATCTGCCGATTTACAGCACGCGAAGATATTTTTTACCATATTAGGCAGCGAAAAGAATAAGAAGGATACCTCGATCGGCCTTAAACAGGCTACGGGCTATATTAAGAAACTGATAGGCGAAAGAATAAAGCTGCGCTATATCCCTAATCTTACGTTCTATCTTGACAAGGCTAACGATTACGCCCAGCATATAGAAGAAGTTATTCAGAAAATACGTAAAGATGAAGATAAAAAAACCGAGTAAAAACAATATCTTAAAATTACAAATTCCAATACACAAATTACAAACAATATACAAATTTCAATGAATGAAATTACAAATGTCGAGAAAAACGCCCATATTTTTGGTTATTATGATTTTTATACTTTAAATTCTATATCTTAAAAAGGAGAGTCTATGTCAATAAAGAAGGCTGCGGATGTTTTAAAAATTTACAGTACTTTTTTCATAACAACGCACATAAATCCCGAAGGCGATTCGCTCGGAAGCCAGCTCGCGCTTTGTCAGCTTTTAGAGAAAATGGGTAAAAAGGCGATAATGATCAATGATCATAAAGTGCCAGGCGCCTACCAGTTTCTGCCGAAGAGCGATTCCATAAGAACCAGGATCGATAAGAATATAGATTATGACGTTGCGGTTGTAGTTGATGCGCCCAATTTAGACAGAATAGGTAGGGCAAGGGAAGTTTTGCATGACGGTAAACTGATCTTAAATATAGACCACCATATTAGCAATACCAATTTCGGTAAAATAAACTGGATAGACGCTAAAGCCTGCTCTTGCGGGGAGATGATATTTGAATTATACAAACATATGGACTGCGAGATCGACAAGGACATAGCGACGAATTTATATGTGGCTATTCTTACCGATACAGGCTCGTTTAAATATAGCAATACAACAAGCCGGACTCATAAAATAGCGAGCGAACTTATAGAATACGGATTAGATATAAATAAGATCCAGGAAAATATATATGAACGGAAAAACCTGGGCGAGATTAAGCTCTTGGGCCTGGCTCTTTCGGGGATACAGACTGACGCAACCGGAAAGATAGCCTATGTTGCTGTTACGAATAATATGGCCGAGGAATGCGGTGTCGATTTAAAAGGTACTGAGGAATTCGTGAATTTCCCCAGGGCTGTGGACGGTACAGAAGTGGCTTTATTTTTTCGCGAAGAAAAAGACGACAAAATTCACGTGAGTTTTCGTTCTAAATCCAGTGTCGACGTAAATAAGATCGCCTCAGCTTTCGGAGGGGGTGGGCATATAAAGGCTGCCGGATGTTTGACAAAAGGTACTATAGATGAAGTTAAGGAGAGGGTGCTAGCCGAAACCGCAAGAGAAATAGCCCAAAAACCCGCGGAAGGAGTAGTCGAAGGTAAAAGTTGATTTTTTTAGGTAAATATATTAAGCTATATACAATGAATACAATAAAAATACAGCCTTCCAATATATTAAATACGAAATCTCGCAAAAAAGCATTCATTCTCATAGAACTTTTATTATCCGCAGCCCTAATAGGCATTGTCTTAGGCGGCACCTTAGTTATTTATTCGATGGCCGCAAACGCCTGGCAATATGAAAGCAGGCGAATTACGCTCCAGCGGCAGGCTCGTGTGGCGATGGAAAAAATGACTAGGGGGCTTGGCGGCAGTAACGGGATCAGGGAGGCAAATTCTGTTTGGATAGATCCTATTTTTGGCAGGTTTTATTATCGTAGCGGTGTAGACGACAATATAAGGAGCCTTAAGCGAGGCTTTCTGGGATTCGCGAATGATGAGATAATATATTGGGAACTGCCAAGCTGGCCGCAGTCGATAGCTACCAATGTGCAAAACCTTACATTCACTATAAGCGGTAAGATCGTTACGATTAATTTGACGGTGCAGGATATATACAGGGGTTCGATAATAAGTGTTAACTTGGTCACCCAGGTCAGGATGAGGAATTAGGAGAATTGTTATGCATTTTAATCCGCAACGCGGCTTCGCTTTCATAATGGTGCTTATCTTTATTTTGGCTTTAGGGTTAGCCGGCGCCTCCTTTATGGTAATAAGCAGTTCAGAGATAATCATGACAAGAATGCAGAATGATTCGACCAAGGCGTTTTATTTAGCCAATGCCGGGATCGAGAGTGGGCTCTATGCGCTTTTGCAGGATTTTAATAGCGGAGGAGGAAGTCCGAGCTGGAGAGACGGAGATATTGACGGTATAGCGTGCGGGCCAAATAGCGCGAGCTTCTATACTTTATATGGATCAACTAACTTGGGGGAGGGGTCTTATACGATTTCTTTGAAGAATACGGCGAATAATGACGAAATTTTTGTCAGGGCAACAGGGACTTGCGGAGATAATTCAAGGTCTATCGAAGTATATGTCAAGGCCTATAATGTTTCACCGTGGAATAATGCTATTTTCGGAGGCGCAGGCACCGGAGGCATGCTCATAAACGGTAATGTAAGCATAGCCGGTTCAGTTCATATTCTGGGGACAGGAATAGCCGATACGGATTTTGCTATGAATATGAGCGGAAGTGCGGGAATTCAAAATAACTATGACGGAATACCCGCGTCGCTATCGAGCCGCATACCGGCTTGTCCGACAGTAGACTTCGGAGGAGAAAATATTCAAAGTTTAGGCGCTACCTTGAGGGTCAAGAATGGTATTGTAGGATTAAGCGGTACCGCTGATGCAGGCGGGACTGATGTTCCGGGCAATTCTTACAAGGAGACCTTAGACGGCGTATATGTAACGGACGGTTACGGAGGGAATAAGGGGGCCGCTAATGTCTATTCTGATAACGGCTCTTCAAATCCGTATGACCTCGGGGACAGCATTAGTTTTCCAAGCCTTAACGATTCCTATACTGAGCCCGGAGGCCCGACATATACTACATATAAGGATTATTTAAAAGCTAATGCGCTGGTTATTTCCAATGCCGCGCAGCTTGCTGCGCTGGGTTCATTGACCCCGACTTCTAATTTTAGTTATACGGATGGCGCCAATAGTATATCTATGAACGGAAGCGGCGCTATGACTATTTCCGGGATCGTGTATATTCAGGGCGGGGATCTGGGTATGAATAAATCCGGGTCAAATAAAACTATTACATATACTGGCATAGGGAGCATTTTAGTTGAGGGGGACGCTGATGCTTCAGACGGGGCAACGCAGGTAAATGTAAATCTCCTGACATCCAATACATTTCCTACTTCAAGCGCCCTTGGAGTTATGAGTGTGGGCAAAATCACATTTGATGCAGCAAATATAGATGTTATAGGAGCTTTTTATTCTCAAGAAAGAATTAATGTCGCAAAACAAACAAATGTTGGAGGTACGCTTGTTTCCAATCTTATAGATATGGGATCAAATGTTCCGAGCGTTTATCAGGTTCCGGCATTATATACCAATCTGCCGCCGGGCATGATCGGCGCCGGAAACTCTTGGATTGTTGTTACAAGTGATTGGCAGGAAATATAAAGGAGGATTGTGGATGAAAATCTTTAATTGCTTTAAGAAAGATAAAAAGGGCGTTACCTTTGTGGAACTTATGATCTCGGTGTTGATATTAGGCGTTTGCCTTGGGACCATGTTAAGCTCATTTGTTATAAGTAAGATAAGCACGGCGATGGCCAGGCATCGCATGGAGGCGATGAATTATGCCCAGGCCGCGATGGAAGTGCTGATAGATGATCCGACCGCCATCTATACATTGCCGGCCGGAGAAATGCTGGATCTGGGAGGGACCTATACCGGAACAGTTGCTAACTTTGCCGCAGGCATAGACCAAATTACCGTCACGATATCTTGGACTGAGCGGACAATGGGCGGAAGCGGTGTGCGAACAGAGCAGTTAGTGACGCTTGTAAGACAATGATGAGGGTATCATGATAAAACATAATCATTTCATAAAAGGAATTACATTAATAGAGATGCTATTGGCTGTTACTCTTATGGGCTTGCTTTTAGGAGTTGTTATAGCTATTTATTCAATGGGCGCCACAGCATGGAAAGAAGGCGAAATCATGATCCCGCTGCAGAGGAATGCCAGCTTCGCTATGGAGAAAATGGCAAGGGGAACAAATGGGGCTGACGGGATCAGGGAGGCCAGAACTGTCACCCTTACAAGCGCTAGCGAGATTCAATATACGAGCGGCATTGATAGCGTTATGAGGAGGTTCTATTTAAGCGGCAGCCAAGTTATGTATGACCCTGATAACTCTTTAGTCGGTGATGAAATCGCTATTGTAGATAATGTCAGGACTAATCCGGCTGGCCTCACGTTTTCCGTAAGCGGTGATGTAGTTACGATCAGCTTAACTTTGGAAGACAGGGTGAGGGACCGGATCGTAAATATAGAGTTAACAACTAATGTGACTTTAAGAAATTAGAGGAGGGGATATGAATTTTAAATACCGAAAAAAAGGTTTAGCCCTTGTTATAATATTGATTTTTATATTAGTATTAACAATTGCAGCCGCCTCCTTTATGTTGATAAGCAGTTCGGATATAAGGATGACAAGGAGCCAGAACAACTCGACCAAGGCATTCTATATAGCCGAGGCCGGCCTCAATAGGGCGCTTTACGCATTACAGAAGGATCTTAATTCGAACCCTACGAATCCAAGCTGGGCCGATGGGACCATAGACGGTATAGTCTGCGGCCCAGATACATCAAATTTTTATACTCTATATGCCTCTACTGCGTTAGGGAACGGTGACTATACTGTTACGTTAAAAAATACAGCTAACACCACAGAAATTTATGTGAGAGCAACCGGGACATGCAGCGGTAATTCCAGGACTATAGAAGCGTTTGTTACGGCGTACAATATAGGAGTTTGGAATAATGCTATTTTTGCGGGAGCAGGTACGGGTGGTACGTTGATAAATGGTGACGTCGAGGTTGCCGGTTCAGTGCATATATTAGGAAACGGACTTGCGAGTACCGATTTCGCGCTTAATCTATCAGGCGGAGCCTCTATAACGAATAACTATGACGGCATGCCCGCGGTTTTTACAACCCGCGTGCCTGCCTGTCCGACAACAACTTTTGGCGGGGAAAGCGTTCAAAGCTTAAGCGCTAACTTGAGGGTAAAGAACGGCCTTGTGGGTTTAGGCGGGACATCTTCAGTCGGCGAAGCCAATGTTGCCGGAAATAGCTACAAAGAAACGCTGGACCACGTTTATGTGACAGACGGCTATGGCGGTACTAAAGGTTCTGATAGTGTTTACTCGGACAATGGTTACTCAAATACGTATGACCTAGGTGATAGCGTTGAATTTCCTAGTCTTAGCGACCCTTATACAGACGGGGGAGGAACGTCATACGCGACTTATCAGGCTTATTTAAAAGCTAATGCGCTGGTGATCTCTGACCCGGCTCAATTAGCCGTGCTCAATAATATTAAACAGACGTCTAATTTTTCCTACACAGATGGCACAAATACGATAGCTATGGATGGGGATGGTCATCTTACCATTTCCGGAATTGTATATGTACAGGAAGGAGATCTAGACTTCAGCGATGCACCCGGAAGAAACACCTTTACATATACAGGAAAAGGTTCGATCTTAGTTGAGGGCGACGCTACCGCTACAGACGGAGAAGTAAACATTGATACTAATATGCTTAGCAGCAACACATTCCCCACTTCAAGTGCCCTTGGTATTATGACCCCCGGGCAAATCACTTTTAATGAAGCGAATATAAACTGCATGGGCGCTTTTTACGGCGAGACAAAAATGATTGTAAAGAAGCAGACTAATATAGCAGGGACTCTCGTTTCTAACCTTATAGATATGGGCTCAAACGTTCCGAGTGTCTTCCAGATCCCTACTTTGCATACAAATCTGCCGTCAGGCATGATCAACTCGACTACTAACTGGGTTGTCAGCACGAGCACCTGGCAAGAGATATAATTTATGCGTTTCGCATATAGCGTGCCTCTTTGGAGAGCCTTACGGGCCTTTCCCGCTTTAATATGAACGGAATCCTTATTGTCGATAAGCCTAAAGGGCTGACAAGTCATGACGTGGTCAATTTTGTCAGAAAAAAGTTTGGCATAAAAAAAGTAGGCCACGCCGGCAGCCTTGACCCGATAGCAACAGGCGTTTTGGTTTTATTGCTCGGAGAAGCGACAAAGCTATCCGCTAAATTAATGAGTGACGATAAAGTATATGATGCCGCGCTTGAACTCGGGGTCACGACCGATACTCTTGATGCCGACGGGAAGATTGCGGCTACAAAAGATGTATCAGGCGTCGACAATGAAAAGATAAAAACAGTATTTTCAAAGTTTTGCGGCGAGTTGCTTCAGGAGCCGCCGTTTTTTTCAGCGGTAAAGCATAATGGTACTCCGTTATACAAATTGGCCCGGCGCGGTATTTCCGTAAAGAAAGAACCGCGCAGGATAAATATAAAAGAGTTAGTTATTGAAAAAATCGATCTACCCAAGATTTTTTTCAGGGTCCATTGCTCGAAAGGCACCTATATCCGCAAGCTTTGTGATGATATCGGGAAAGAACTGGGTTGCGGTGCGCATATGACGTTTTTGAGGAGGGTTAAATCCGGAGATTTCGGGATAGAAGAGAGCATATCGTTCGAAGAATTAAAGAGTATTACGCCTGAAAAACTCCAAGGAAGGCTTCGCCAGGTATAATGAGAACAACATTCGGCATAAAAAACATGCAACCTTTGAAAAAGAAGACAGTGGTGGCTATCGGCGTCTTTGACGGGGTTCATTTAGGCCACAGGATGATAATAAAGAAAGCCATAAAAGAGGCCAGGCGCATTAAAGGCGAAGCGGTTGTTCTTACCTTTGATCCTCATCCGCTTTACATCCTTGATCATATAAGAAGACCTCCGAGGCTTATGTCCTTAGCCCATAAATTAAATATATTTAAAGAATTAGGATTGGATACCTGCCTCGTTATAAAATTTGACAGGAAATTTTCAAGGCTCACGCCCGAGGAGTTCATTAAACGCGTATTGGTCGATAAATTAAATGCCTCAAAGGTCCTGGTCGGAAAAAATTTCGTATTTGGTAAAAACAAAAAAGGCACACCAAAAACTTTGAAAAGGTTAAGTAAAAAATACGGCTTTCTTATAGAGCGTTTAAACCCCTTAAGGATGGATGGAAAAATAATCTCAAGCAGCCTCTTAAGGCAGCTTATAGCTAATGGCGACTTACGCACTGCCTCGATATTGTTGGGCAGGCCCGTCTCTGTTTTAGGAACAGTAGTGACCGGAAAAGGCCTTGGGAGAATACTGGGTTTTCCTACGGCAAACGTAAATCCGCACCATGAGGTTATTCCGCCAAGCGGAGTTTATGCCGTTAAGATTAAGTTGCAAAATAAATTGTTTAATGGTATATTAAGCATGGGTAGACGTCCTACCTTTGAATTCGATAAGAATATAGAACCTACCATAGAGGCTCATATATTCGGTTTTAATAAGAATATTTACGGAAAAGATCTGGAGATATTGTTCATAAAAAAGATACGGGGCGAACGGCCTTTCTCAAGCCATGAAAGTTTGGTAAAACAGATTAGGCGCGATGTGAAGATTGCAAGAAAAATCACGGGTAATAAAAAAATATTTTAGGAGGTGTAAAGGTGGAAATTGATAAAGAGAAGAAGCAGAAACTGATGGGCGATTTAAAAATGCACACGAAAGATACCGGCTCTCCGGCGGTGCAGGTGACTTTATTGACTTGCAGGATAAACAACCTCACCGAGCATTTTAAAAAACACAAAAAAGATATCCATTCAAGGCAGGGGCTGTTGAAGATGGTCAATAGACGCCGCAGGCTTCTCAAGTATCTTAAGGAGAACGACGAAACGAAGTATCGCGAGGTTGTTGACAAGCTGGAGTTACGCAAATAAATAAGAAGAATTATAAAAAACGAGAGAAGAGAAAATGATAAAGAAATTTGAATTGAGTCTTGGCAGGGAAAATATCGTATTTGAAACCGGTAAAATGGCAAAACAGGCGAACGGCTCATTGACGGTACGCCTGGGCGACACCGTAGTGCTGGTTACGGCTGTAGCCTCCAAGGATGTAAGGGAAGGCATCGATTTCTTCCCTCTTACTGTAGAGTACCAGGAAAAGACATACGCCGCCGGCAAAATTCCAGGCGGATTTTTCAAACGCGAAGGCAGGCCTTCAGAAAAAGAGATATTGACCGCCAGGCTCATTGATAGGCCTATACGGCCGCTCTTCCCGGAAGGCTTTATTAATGAAGTTCAAGTGATGGCGCTGGTAGTGTCCAGCGACGGGAAAAATGATTCGGATATTTTAGCCGTAAACGGAGCGTCAGCTGCGCTTATGATATCGGATATACCTTTTAACGGCCCGATCGGGGCTGTAAGGGTAGGGAAGATTAAAGACGAATTTATATTAAATCCTACATTTCAAGAATTAGCTGAGAGCCCGCTCGACCTTGTGGTATCAGGCACAAGGGAAGGCGTAATAATGATGGAAATGGGTTCGAAGGAGCTGGATGAGCCGCTTTTGCTTGAGGCGATGAAATATGGTTATAAGGAAATATTAAAGATCATAGGATTGCAGGAAAAGATGGCGAAGGAAATAGGCCGTCCAAAAATGAGCCCTGAACTCAAATTAGTAAAAGAGGATCTTTACGAAAAAGTAAGAGGGCTCGCAAAAGAAAAACTGAATCATATTAATAAGGTAACTCATAAAGAGGGCCGCATAGAAGAGAAGATTCTGCTCTTAAAAGAACTGATAGATAAATTAGTTACCGATGAATCGGGTTATACAAAAGAAGATGTCAGCCTTGCTCTGGGCAAGCTCGAAAAAATAGAGGTAAGAAAATTTATTTTGGAAGGAAGAAGGATAGACGGCAGGTCTTTTACCGATATGAGGCCGATAGCGTGTGAAGTAGGGATATTGCCCAGAACGCACGGTTCGGGCCTTTTTACGAGAGGCCAGACCCAAAGCCTTGCGGTTACGACTTTGGGCACAAGCGCTGATGAGCAGGTAATAGATGCCTTGGAGGGCGAATCGCTTAAAACTTTTATGCTGCACTACAATTTTCCGCCGTTTAGCGTCGGAGAGGTTAAACCTGTAAGAGGGCCCGGCCGAAGAGAGATAGGACACGGCGCCCTGGCAGAAAGATCGCTCCATCCGGTAATGCCTTCAAAAGAAGCGTTCCCTTATACCGTGCGGGTAGTCTCGGATATCCTAGAGTCAAACGGCTCCAGCAGTATGGCTACGGTTTGCGGCAGCTCACTTTCCTTAATGGACGCCGGAGTGCCGATAAAGGCGGCAGTAAGCGGCATAGCCATAGGGCTTGTCAAGGAAAAGGATAAGGCAGCCATCCTGACGGATATCGCCGGCATAGAAGACCATTGCGGAGACATGGATTTCAAGGTAGCAGGCACCAGGAAGGGAGTGACGGCAATACAGCTGGACCTTAAAATAGACGGTTTGAATTTTGATCTTATTAAAAAGGCATTGGACCAGGCAAAGGCTGCGCGACTCGAAATACTGGATAAGATATATGCGGTGATAAGCGGACCGAGAGATAAGCTATCGGCCTTTGCCCCGCGCATCGTTAATATTAAAATAAGCCTGGACAAGATCAAGGATGTGATAGGGCCGGGAGGCAAAGTTATAAGGAAGATAATAAGCGAAACCGGCGTTACGATAGACATCGATGACCAGGCCGGGGAAGTGAAGATAGCCTCGGCTAACAAAGAGTCATTAGAAAAAGCCGTTGATATAGTAAAAAAATTGATAGAAGAACCCGAGATCGGGAAAATGTACTTAGGTAAGATAACGAAAATCGCTAATTTCGGGGCGTTCTGCGAAATTTTACCGGGAAAAGAAGGGCTTATCCACGTTTCAGAGCTCGCGGAAAAATATGTATCGGACGTGTCGAGCGAAGTAAAGGTCGGCGAGGAAGTCCTGGTTAAAATCATAGAAATAGACCAGCAGGGCAGGATCAATTTAAGCAGAAAACAGGTTTTGAAGGCAGCTAGTGGCGAAAAAAATAAAAATAAGACTTAGGCAAAAAGAAGACGCCTTGGACCTGCCGCTTCCGGATTATGCGACTGACGGCGCAAGCGGCATGGACATGTACGCTGACGTCAAGGAAGATGTAGCCATAGATCACGGGGAAATTAAATTAATTTCTGCCGGGATTTATATCAGCATACCTGAAGGATACGAGGCTGAGGTAAGGCCGAGAAGCGGCCTTGCGCTAAAACATGGCATAACGCTTGTAAATACTCCCGGGACCATTGATAGCGACTACAGAGGCCTGGTGAGTCTCATCGTAACGAATTTGGGCAAAGAGACATTCGTAATAAAGAGGGGAATGAGACTCGCCCAAATGGTTATTAAAGAAGTTATTAAGGCAGAGTTCGAAGTCGCCGATGAACTTGATACAACAAAGCGTTTTGCGGGCGGATTTGGACATACCGGGATTTAACGTGGCGAAGATCTTAGAAAGTATAGTTTTCGGAATTATTCAAGGGATAGCCGAATTTTTACCAATAAGCAGCTCCGGCCACATCGTGATAGCGCAAAAACTTTTTGGGTACGCAGAACCTAGCGTTGTGGAAAATGTGCTGCTCCACGTGGGTACACTTGTCGCAATAGTAATATTTTTTTTCAAAGATATATTAGACTTATTTAAAGTCAGGCGTAAAGAAATTTTTTTGATAGCGATAGGAACTATTCCAATCGTAGCACTAGTTTTCTTTTTCGGAGACAGCATAGAAGGCTTGTTTAAAAGCACAAGAGTCATCGGGGGCGCGCTTATAATAACTGCCATATGGCTTCTATCCGGAAGCCTGGTTTCGCGATATGCGTCGAATAATTCAGAAAATTCAAAACTTTCGGGATGGCAGGCTTTATTGGTGGGGATTAGCCAGGCGATTGCCATAGTGCCGGGTGTGTCCAGGAGCGGGGCGACGATATCAACCGCGTTATTGCTTAAAAAAAACCAAGACCTGGCCTTTCGTTTTTCTTTTTTACTTTCGATACCTGCGGTTTTCGGTGCGCTTCTGTACAAGGCAAAGGATATCGTAGCAGTTAACGTGGCGGACCTGGCCGCTATGCTGTTGGGCAGCTTTATAGCTTGCGTTATCGGCGTATTCGCGCTTTGGTTTTTGAAGAGGGTACTAATCAAGAATAAGTTTTATTATTTCAGCGTGTATTGCGCCATTCTCGGTTTGGTCCTTTTATTTATTTAAGAGGAGAATTTATGGAGGAAGAAAGGTTTAACGATATTTTTGGAATATTGTTTTTTGTAGTCGCCGCCCTTATTTTCTTGAGTTTAATAACATATAATCCTGCCGATTTGAATTATTTCGTATCCACGCCCAATAAGCATATGACCAATTTTGTCGGCGTTATCGGGGCCTATTTAGGAGGAGCGCTCTTCTTCGCTATAGGATACGCCAGTTTCGCCATACCGATCCTTATCGTGTTCTGGGCTACCTCCAAGATTCTAAAATATAAATCCCAGAAACTTATTTTCAGGCTTATTGGAAGCGTTATTGCCTTATGCAGCATAAGCGGGCTTTTCAGCATGCTTCGATCAGGTAGCGAAGTCGAGAATTTTAAAGTAGGAGGGATGGTTGGCTTTACAATTTCGAATTTTATGCTTCGTTATTTCGGCGCGATAGGTGCCTTTATCATAATAGGCGTTTTGTTGACGCTTTCACTTTTACTCGCGACAGATTTTCTTATAATTCCTTTCACAAAGTACCTGTTAAGGGCCATTTCAGCGTTAACTGGTAGGATTAAAGCTCCACAAAGGCTTAAAGAGCCTGTTTTTAAATTTACCAAGAAAGAAAAACCCCAGACAATCAAAACGACAAAAAAGATAGAGCTGCCGGGCGGGTTACGTATAAAACCTGCTCCAAAGATGGAGCCTAAGGCCGAGCAGAAAATCGAGCAGCCGAAGTTAGCTTCTAAAGAGCTGCCTCCGGAAAAACCAAGAGAAATTATTAAAGAAAAAATCGTTCAAAGGGATGCGAGCGAAGAAATGAAGGTGGTAAAGCCAACGCCTGTCCCAAAACCCGAATGTAAACTGCCTTCGATAGATTTATTGGAATCGCCTCCTCCGATCGAAGAGAGAAAGATAATGGATGACGTAAAGGTAAATTCCGATATTCTCGAGGGAACATTGAGAGATTTCGGGATAGAGACTAAGGTTGTTCAGGTCAATCAGGGACCGGTGATAACCAGATATGAATTGCAGCCGGCGCCTGGGGTTAAGGTGCATAAAATTACAGCGCTGAGCGATGATATAGCGCTGGCAATGAAGGCGCAATCCATTAGAATAGTAGCACCGGTGCCAGGAAAGGGGACCGTGGGCGTTGAAGTACCTAACAGCGAAAGTACTGTCGTATATCTAAAAGAGGTGCTTGAATCGCCCGAGTTTAAAGAATCCAAATCGAAACTTAAGCTCGCGCTCGGCAAAAGCATTTCAGGACATGCGGTCGTCGCCGAATTGGGTGACATGCCGCATCTTCTTATAGCGGGTACAACAGGATCGGGCAAGACCGTTTGCGTAAACTGCCTTATAATGAGCCTTATTTTTACGGCCACGCCGGATGAGTTAAAATTTTTGATGATAGACCCAAAAATGGTCGAGTTGTCCATTTATAACGGGCTGCCGCACCTTCTTTGCCCCGTCGTGACAGATCCAAAAAAGGTCTCTAGCGCGTTAAGCTGGCTTGTGAACGAGATGGAAAGCCGTTATAAGATTTTTGCCGAAGCCGGGGCGAGAAATATAGATATCTATAACGATAAAGTAAGAAACGGAACGATTAAAGAGCCCCACGCGCTTATCCCCTATATAATTGTAATGATAGATGAGCTAGCGGATTTGATGTTAGTCGCCCAGACGGACATAGAGAGTGCCATTACGAGATTAGCGCAGCTGTCAAGGGCGGTCGGCATACATATTGTCTTAGCGACCCAGAGGCCGTCCGTTGATGTAATAACGGGTGTGATAAAAGCAAATTTTCCAGCGAGGATATCTTTTAAGGTAGCTACAAAAGTCGATTCCCGCACGGTCCTGGACATCAACGGCGCAGATAAGCTGCTGGGTAGAGGGGACCTCTTGTTCTTGCAGCCGGGCACGGAAAAACCCATCAGGGCTCAAGGAACCCTCGTTACCGATTCCGAAATAGAAAAGGCGGTAAATTTCATGAAGTCCCAGCGAGGTGCGGATTACAATGAAGAGATCTTAAGCGCACAGAAAAAACAGAGTTTTAAAACTTTCGAACGGGACGAGGTGTACGAGGAAGCCGTAAAAATGGTTTTGCAGACAAAGCAGGCCTCTGTCAGCATGCTGCAGAGAAGACTTGGCCTGGGCTATACGAGGGCTGCCCGCCTAATAGATATGATGGAAGAAGAAGGCATAGTAGGTTCTTATCAAGGATCAAAACCGAGAGTGATATTGATAGAAAATCTCGACGAGATAAGAAAAGAGGGGTAAGATTATAATGGATTCCATAGGAAGCCGTTTAAAGAAAGCCAGAGAGGAAAAATCTCTCACATTAGATGATGCGCAGAAATCGCTCAAGATCCACCCGAGGATTTTAAAGGCCCTAGAAGAAGATAATGCGCACGAGACCTTAAGCCCGGTATATGTAAGGAGTTTTTTAAAATCGTACGCCAGGTATCTCGGTCTGGATGCGGAAAAGATCGTTGAAGACTATTCGAAAAGCCAAACCGAAGAAATCAAACAAGTGCTGCATATAGAGCCGAAGAAAAAAGAAATCGCATATCCCCAAAACAGCCGAAATTATGTCCCTTTGGTTCTTAAGACTATAGTTATTTTATTGGTAGCAATCTTTGGAATCATGGCTATAATCGGAACTACCAGATTTATTAAAAGGTCAGTTGCTAAAATTGCGGACGCCCGGAGGATGCATAGAGAAAATGCCGCAAAAGAAAAATTGAGCGGAGATTCGAATGCAAAGAAGACAAAAAGCGTAGAGAGGTCCAAGCCCGCGCCGGCCGTTGCTGTCGAAAAGTCAAAACCATCAGCGACCGTTGAAAAACCTGTTACAAAGACCCCGCAAGCCCACCCGTTTCTACTGGTCACAAAGACCAGCAATGATGTGTGGATGGAAATAAAAGCCGACGGAAAACAGATCTTTAAAAGCGTCCTGCCAAAGGGAAGCGTAGAGGCGTGGAGGGCTAATGAAAAAATAGAACTGTGGGTCGGGAAAGCCGAATCGGTAGAGCTTATTTTAAACGGCACTTCACTGGGTTCTCCAGGAAAAGGGGTTAAAAAAGGCATCCTCATAACCCCCCAAGGAATGAAAATTCCATAAAAATAGCACATATCCCTCGCATATAGCCTTATGCAATATATGCTCGGGATGATTCGCCAAAAGATATCCAAGGACGAATCAGCGTTTAGTGGAGAGCGTATAGGAATATGGCAAAAAACCGTAGCGTGAACATAATCAGTTTAGGTTGTCCTAGAAATCTTGTCGACTCGGAAGTTATGCTCGGTTTGCTAAAAAAAGCGAGGTTTCATATTACGGACGATATTGAGGGCACCGATACGGTTATAGTGAATACGTGCTCTTTTATAAACGACGCTAAAAAAGAATCTATCGATGTGATCTTAGGCCTTATAGATTTAAAAAAGAAAGGCAGCATTTCGCATATTGTGGTTAGCGGATGCCTTACACAAAGATATAAGGATGTGCTAAAAGGTGAGCTCGCTGAAGTCGATGCGTTTATAGGCGTAGGGGATATCGCAGATATCGTGAAAGTAGCCAAATCCGTTTCCAACGGTAAGAGGATCGTGAAGATCCGTGAAAAGCCCGAATTTTTATACAGCCACAAAAACCCGCGCTTATTTATAACGCCTTTGTATTACGCTTATATAAAGATTCAGGAAGGTTGCGTGAATAAATGCAGTTATTGCGTGATCCCGGAGCTGCGAGGCGATTACAGAAGCAGGGCCGTTCGCTCTATCATAAAAGAGGCCGATATGCTGCTCAATAAAAATAGGGTCTCAGAGATAAATTTGATAGGGCAAGATACGACTTTGTACGGCATGGACCTGTACAAAAAAATGATGCTTCCGAAAGTGCTTAAACAAATATCAAAACTCTTGAAGCGCGAGGCCTGGATAAGGCTTTTGTACACGCACCCTGCGCATTTTACCGACGAGTTAGTTGATGTTATAAAAGACTATCCTATTTGTAAATATGTAGACCTGCCAGTCCAGCACATAAATGATAAGATCCTGAAAGCCATGAATAGAAAAGTGGTAAAAAAAGAGATTTTGTCGCTAATAGAAAAGTTAAGAAATGACATTCCCAATGTTGTAATCCGGACATCAATAATCGTCGGTTTCCCGGGCGAAGGAGAAGACGAGTTTAAAGAGCTTTTGGATTTCATAGAGAAAACAAGATTTGACCGGCTCGGGGCATTTATATATTCCAGAGAAGAAGGAACGGACGCTTATAATTTCAAAGACCATTTGCCGGAAAAGGTGAAAAACGAGCGGTTTGATCAAGTTATGAAAATTCAACAGGCTATATCCGAAGAAAATAATAAAAAATTATTAAAAAAGATAGTAAGAGTTCTGGTTGACAAAAAGGTAGAGAAGGAAGATAATTTATTTTTGGGCAGAACCCAAGGCGATGCGCCTGAGGTGGACGGCGGGGTATATCTGAAGACCAAAAACGCGAAGGCAGGAGATTTTGTAGACGCTAGGATCATAGATGCTCTGGAATATGATTTAGTGGGAGAAGAAGTGTTATGAACCTTCCTAATAAAATTACCATATCAAGAATATTCCTTACTTTTATATTTATGTTATTTTTGTTCAGCAAAGGGGTGATGTTTAAAGCCCTGGCCTTGGTTACATTTATAATCGCCGCGCTTTCGGATCTCTTAGACGGATATTTTGCAAGAAAATACAATGTGACTACGGACCTGGGAAAGCTTCTTGACCCGATAGCCGACAAGATCCTGGTTTTAGCCGCGTTTTTAGCCTTTGTTGAATTGAAACTTGTCCCGGCGTGGATGGTTTTACTCGTGATCATAAGAGAATTAATAATTACGAGCATTAGGATCTTAGCCCTAACAAAGAAAAAAGTTATTCCTGCCTCACAAGGAGGAAAACACAAAACCGTTTCTCAAACGGTCGCCATAATAGCCATACTGAGTTTCCTCGTGCTACGCGAAGTTGGCATTAAGAAGTTTGGCTTTTGGACCCCGATGTTTGAATGCTATTTTATATGGCTTATTTTCACATTGATGCTTATTACGGTGAGCCTCACGCTTACTAGCGGGATAAGCTATTTGGTAAAGAATCGAGATATATTTTTAAGTGCAGAAAATAATTAAACTATTTGCCACATTTTTCTACATCGGATACGCGCCCGAGGCGCAGGGTACATTAGCGAGCCTGGCCGCGTTATTTCTATATTATTTCGTAAAAGATAATCTTTCGCTCTATATTTTTACGGTTCTATTTCTGATCGTATCCGGGTTTTTGGTAAGCGGGAAGGCAGAAGAAATATTTAAAAAGAAAGACGCTTCGCAGATCACAATAGACGAGGCAAGTGGTATGTTAGTAGCCCTTTTTTTAATCCCGCCAAGATGGCCCTACGTTATCGTCGGTTTCATACTCTTCAGATTGTTAGATATCATAAAGCCGCAACCGATAAGAAAACTGGAAGGTCTTAAAGGTTCTGCCGGGGTTATGCTCGACGATATAGCGGCAGGGGTTTTGACGAATGTAATCCTTCAGACAGCACGCCTGATATTTTAAATCCGAATATCGAAGCACGAAATCCGAAACAATATCGAATAACTAAAATTCGAATGATTAAAACCCAAGTTTTGGAAATTTGAACATTAGAATTTTAGATTTGTTTCGAGTTTTTGACTAAATTGTAAACTTAACTACATGAATCGGGGTATATATAGAACCTTTCGGCGTGAGGGTGCTTTTGAACAGGGTTACGTGGTCTACAAGCGAAGTTTTAGCGGACGAGAATTTTAAGTTTTCTATAGATGATTTTAGGGCCTCTTTATTTTTAAGCGACTTGACCCTTCCTATTGTAAGATGAGGCGAAAACGGCCTTTCCTCCTTCTCGAAGAATTCTTTTTCTAGTTCAGATTCTAAAAAATCGTATATTTCTTTGGCCTTTTCTTTGCCGTCGTTTACTCCGACCCATATTACCCTCGGATATGAAAGTTTTGGGAATGCTCCTACTTGAGAAAGCGACATTTGAAACGCCTTGAATTTATTTTTTGTTTTATCCATGACGTTTTTAATAGTGTCGATTTCATCAAGAGACATGCCGCCAAGAAATTTTAATGTTAGATGTATGTTCAGAGGCTCCACCCACTTTACATCAGCTCCTGAGCTTTTTAATTTTTCTATCAAAGAGGCGAGCTCCTCTTTTATATCGCTACAGAGTTCAATTGCAATAAAACTACGTGTTTGCTCTTCCATTATATCCTAACCAAGGTCACTTTTTTAAATGCATCCAGATCAGCTCTAATGCCGCTTGAGAGGCTAGAAACTTGGTATCCTCTCTTTTGCCGAGGAAAAAGCATTTTTTAGACATCTTTTTCTTATCGCTGACTAAAGCTATATGGACCAAACCTACAGGCTTGGTTTTTGTTGCTCCGGTCGGGCCGGCAATACCCGTTATGCCTATGCCTATCTTTGTGTTTGCTGCTTTTTTTATACCTTTTGCCATAGCTATTGCCACGGGCTTGCTTACCGTGCCATATCTTGTTATAAGCGCCCTTGAGACTCCTAGATGAGCGATTTTGGCGTCGTTACCGTAAGCAACTATGCCCATCTTAAAGCAATTTGAGCTGCCGCTTATATTTGTGATCCTATGGGTTACCAATCCGCCGGTGCAGCTTTCAGCGATGCCTAGCGTATTTTTAGATTTTATAAGAAGATCCACCACAACCCCTTCGAGGTTTTCGTTGTCTACGCCGTATATGAACTTTGACAGCCGCTTCCTGACGACCTTTTCTATTTTTTTTATATTTTCGCCGCATTCTTTTTCATTACCGGCCTTTGCGGTTATTTTGATATGCACTTCGCCGGGATTGGTATATATTCCTACGGTGGTCGGCCGCTCCAATTTTAAGATATCTTTTATTTTTGAATCAACGCTCACTTCCGAGAGGCCGATTAATTTTATTAAACGGGATTTGATCAGCCCCTGCGTTTTTATGTGCTTTTTGAAGTATGGTATCAATTCATTTTCTAGGATAGTTGTTACCTCCCTTGGCGGACCGGGCAGGCATACTATAAATTTTTGACCGTCTTCACATTGGATTATCAGACTGGGCGCAGTGCCGACGGCATTTTTTAACCATAAAGAGCCTTCGGGTATATAGGCCTGCCTGAAACTAGCTTTTATAAAAGGGATATGTTTTTTTCTGAAATAATCTTTTATTTTTTCGGCAATCGCCTTGTTGAATACTAACTTTCTATTGATAGTCTTGGCTATAGCCGCAAGAGTTATATCGTCAACCGTCGGGCCCAACCCGCCGGTAGTGATAATGATATCGGACCTTTTTAAGGCCCTATGTAACGAATCAGAGATCCTTTCTTCGTTATCGCCTACAGCGGAGTGATAAAGGATATCAATGCCGATTTCCGCCATGCTTCTTGAAATATAGCTGGCATTGGTGTTGACAACGTGGCCAAGTATTAGTTCAGTCCCGACTGATATTATTTCGGCTTTCATCTTCCTAACTTGAATTATATATCATACTTACCTAATGGGCAAGCGGAAAGTATAGCACACTAAGTCGTTCATGGTAGCAATATGGGGTTCGCGGCTTTAAGTAAATTTTTCCCGTGGTTTTGAACTTACTCCTCGCGCCTATGTGCTATTCATTCTGTACACTCCTTCCGGCGCTCGTCGTAAGTCCGAAAACCACATTTGGGAAAAATTTACGATTTCGCCGCTCACCCCATATTGCTACCATACAGTGGAAAAGGAAATACTTCTGGTTTGACTTGGGATAGCTACCATAAGGTGCTCTTAGGT
>Ga0066636_10000044_pt1 | contig 52302 bp, 44 predicted proteins | sample CryGeyCG2014_080_2_FD_62736 | JGI IMG/M metagenome (GOLD analysis project Ga0066636, IMG submission 62736) | Groundwater microbial communities from aquifer - Crystal Geyser CG07_land_8/20/14_0.80 | ecosystem: Environmental > Aquatic > Deep subsurface > Groundwater | place: USA: Utah: Grand...
ATTTCCCGAATGGCCTGTTGTCGGGTAGCGAAATGGCGATTAAAACCAGTTCGGTCTTCAGCGTTGCCCAGAAACTCTCCATCGGAGCGTTGTCGTAACAGTTCCCGGTTCCGCTCATTATGGTTTTCATCCCGAGGCAATCGAGCATCTTCGCCGGGAGTCGGTCGTGACCTTGAATTTGCGCTTCTGCTTGCACCGCAGGCCAAGCTTGCGACGAATACGCTTGATCCGATGCACCCCGATGCACACCCCGTGAGCAGCCAGATCCTGCTGCAATCGCTCAGGTCCATAAGTCCCCCGGGTGCGCTGGTGTGCGGCCCGGATCTCAATTTCCAATGAAAAAGTACGCTAAAACCGGATGAACCTATTTTTCAAATATCCGGCATCTGAAATATCGGTTTTGAACTCTGATGGACGGCACCCCATTGCCGGCAAGCCATGTCCCAATTAAGCCCATACCACATGTTGGGCAAATTATTTCTTGACATGCTATCAAGTAGCTGACATATATTAAAATCTTGGAAGCGAGGTCCTATCCGGTCTAGTGTTAAGTTTTTAAGCGAAGGGGCGTTCCCTAAACAGTTTGCGGGGATTTATATGAGGCTCGCTGAGATAAGGAGAATTTTTAAAGAAAACGGCTGGAGCACAGTTGCCCGCTTACAGCTTAGAAATCCGATGCACCGCTCTCATGAATATCTCGCAAAGATTGCTTAAGAGACCTGTGACGGCATGGCTTCAATGAGGACGTGTCTCACGGGAAGGAAGGCTTATCCTCAGCGGGACAGAGCTGAGAAAGATGCTTTCGGAAAACTCTGAAGTTCCAGATCATTTCAGCCGCCCAGAAGTTCTGGCAATTCTTAAAAATACTATGCAGGACTGACAGAAAAGGTCGAGATAAAGACACATCAATATGCAGAAGGCGCATTAAAAGGAACAATAGCTGTTAGCTCATAGCTGAAAGCTAATTCGAGAGGAGGTGAAGGTTTAGACAATGTTTTTAAGGCTTTAAATTGTTAAAGCCAATTATTAAAACTACTTTTAGATAGGAGGTCAAGAAATGCCAAGTTTTGTAATGACAGAGAAGTGTGACGGCTGTAAGGGGCAGGATAAAACTGCGTGTATGTATATCTGCCCGAACGATCTCATGATGCTGGACAAGGAGAGGATGAAGGCATACAATCAGGAGCCTACTTACTGCTGGGAGTGCTACTGCTGTGTGAAGATATGTCCACAGCAGGCTATGGATGTAAGGGGTTATTCAGACTTTATGCCGCTCGGCGCTGCCTCAACTCCCCTGAGAGGAACAGAGGATATCATGTGGACTATCACATACAGGGATGGGAGAATCAAGAGGTTTAAATATGCAACAAGGTCTACGCCAGAGGGTTCTATAAAGCCGCTTGAGGGAGTTCCTGGGGCAAAGGCAGCAGATTTAGGCAATCAATTGCTTTTTTCAGAGCCGAATATGCTGGGAGTAAAAGATCTCCCGACAATAAAGAAATAAGAAAGGAGGGAATATATGAAAGAATTTACAACAGAGGTTGTTAATACCGATGTATTGATACTTGGTGGAGGTATGGGAGGCTGCGGCGCTGTAGTTGAGGCTTCCTACTGGGCAAAGGCAGCCGGATTAAGTGTGACATGGGTAGATAAGGCTGCGGTTGACAGGAGCGGTCCTGTAGCAATGGGACTTTCTGCCATTAATACATATATGGGATTAGACGGAAAGGTAACACATGATCAGCACACACCGGAAGAGTTTGTGAAGTATGTGACGAATGACCAGATGGGTTTAACAAGGCAGGACCTTGTCTATGATATCGCAAGGCATGTGGATTCCTCTGTCAAGAGTTTCGATAAATGGGGACTTCCTATATGGAAGGATGAGGCAGGAAATTATGCTAAATCAGGCGCTTGGCAGGTGGCGATATCAGGCGAGAGTTATAAGATCATCGTTGCAGAGGCAGCAAAGAACGCTTTAGGTACCCTTGGTGATAAAGGCCGGCTAATTGAGAGGGTCTATATCACACACCTGCTTAACGATGAGAAAGAGTCAAACAGGGTATGTGGTGCGGTAGGCTTCAGTGTAAGGGAAGACAAATTCTATGTCTTTAAGGCAAATGCCGTCTATGCTGGAATGGGCGGCGCTGTCCATGTATTCAGGCCAAGGTCGCAGGGTGAAGGCTTTGGAAGGTCATGGATGCCTCCATTTCTTGCAGGATCGACTTATGCCACCATGCTTCAGGCAGGAGCTGAGCTTACCCAGATGGATGAGCCATTCGTCCCGCCAAGGTTTAAGGATGCCTATGGACCTGTTGGGACATTCTTCCTTCTCTTTAAGACGCCCGCAACGGATGTTTATGGGGATCCATATGTCTTTGCATATACATCTGAGACAGATAAGTGGGCGCCATATTCAAAGGTAAAACCCTGTCCGACTGCTGTGAGAAACTATGAGATGGTACTCGCAACAAAGGCTGGTAAGTCACCACTCCTCATGCATACAGAAAAGGTGACAGAGAGGATAAAAAAGGAGGTAACAGACCCGAAGGCGCAGAAAAAAGAGCTTAAGAAGTTTGAGCAGGAATCCTGGGAAGACTTCCTTGATATGACTGTTGCAGGCGCAACACTCTGGGCCTCGCTGAATATCGACCCATTGGAAAAACCTTCGGAGCTTCAGTTGGGAGACCCCTGCTTTATAGGTTCACATGCCTCCTCTGTTGGTGCATGGGGCTGCGGCGCTTCCGACCTTATGCCGAAGGAATATGCTGATGCATTCCCCGAGCAGTATAACTGTATGACCACTGTCAAAGGTCTATTTACAGCAGGCTGCGGGTTAGGTGCAAGCGCCCATAAGTTTTCAAGCGGCTCACATGTATCGGGAAGGATTGCAGCAAAGTCAGCAGTGAAGTATGCCGTTGATCATAAGGGCTACACAGCGACTGTATCTGATGGGACGATAAAGAAGCTCAAGGAAGTAGTATTGAGGCCGGTTGCCCTCTATGAGGAGAAGAAGGGATTTACAACAAGCCCGGATGTGAATCCAAACTATATCTCCGCACACAGTTTCCTGTTCAGGCTGCAGAAGATAATGGGTGAATATGCAGGCAGTTGGGAGACAAATTATGAGACAACCGATAAGATGCTTGAGACCGCCCTATGGAAATTGGGGTTACTCCAGGAGGATGTAGAGAAGCTTGGTGTTGATCTTGCGAAGAACAATCATGAGCTGATGAGGGCATGGGAGGCCGTCCACAGGATGTGGGTTGGCATAGCATGTGTAAAAACAAGACTTGCCAGAAAAGAGTCAAGATGGCCCGGATATTACCACAAGTTGGATTTCCCGAACTTGGATGAAGGCAAGAAACACTTCATAAATATAAAGTATGATGCGGGGAAGAAGGAATGGAAGACTATTGAAAGGCCAATGATTTCTATCGTTTAATAAGACAGCAAGCCATGAGATGATGTATGGAGGGGCGACCTTTCAGGCCGCCCCTCCAGATTTATTATACAGGGCGTCCTAAATCAACAACAACATTATTCCTCGACTCGTTTGCCCGCCGTTATTTTGGAGGGATCGGGGAATCCAGAAAACACTGGATTGTCCGGTCAAGCCGGACAATGATAAATTGATTACGATTTCTGACTATGAGTACAGAATATTAAAATAGTAGAGAATAATTTATGAATGAAGAATATACCGAAAAACACCGAAGGCTTTCTCTAAATGACAAATTCAGTTTCTCATGTCATAAAGGGCTTTCCTGTTTTAATAAATGCTGCTCTGATGTGAATATCTTTCTCACACCCTATGATGTCCTGAGGATGAGAAGGTCTATGTGGTTATCCTCCGAAGAGTTTCTAAAAAAATATACTGTTGCACTAATAGGAGATGAGGGGCTGCCTCTGGTAGTGCTTAAGATGTTGGGGGATGGAAATAAGAGTTGTCCCTTTGTTACTCCTGATGGCTGTATGATTTATCAGGACAGGCCGTGGTCATGCAGGATGTATCCGGTATTCCCTGTTTCTTCAAAGGAAGATGGGTTTTTAATAGATGAAAATTCATCATGTCTTGGATTCAAAGAGGGAAACAAATGGACGATAGAGGAGTGGAAAAAGGATGAGGGAATCTGTATCTATGACAAAATGAATGAATCATATAAAGAAATTACATTTAATAATTATTTTCAGCACGGCAATAAGCTTGATTCAGGAAGGGCGAAGTTGCTCTATAAGGCTTGTTATGACCTAAATGAGTTCAAAAAATTTCTTTTTGAGACAAAGTTTTTTGATATATATGATGTAGAGAAAGAGGTTATCGAAAAGATAAGGCAAGACGAAGAAGAACTTTTAAGTTTTGGCTATAGATGGATAAGATTCAATATATTTAATGAAGACACCTTTAAATTTAAAGATAAGGCGATGGATAAGCTATTGCAGGCAAAAAAGGATGCTATAAAATAGATTGTCACAGAAAGGATTATCTAACCCATGTTTCTGAGTAGAAGGCTTGTAGAACCTATTAAGCGCACACTGAATTCCAAATTCAAATTCGGGTGTTATAAGGGCATCGCCTGTTTTAGTAAGTGCTGTAGTCGTGCAGATGTGCTTCTTACGCCTTATGACGTCGTAAGGATGAAAAATAGATTGGGAATTTCATCAGGAGAGTTCCTTGATAGATACACATACACCCATACTGATGAAAAGTCCTCACATCCTTACGCAGTGCTTAAGATGATAGATTATGGAGGGAAATGTCCCTTTGTTACAGATGAAGGCTGTAGCATCTATGAAGACCGTCCTTCTAATTGTAGATATTATCCCATCGGTCAAGGCATCATGATGATGGGCTCAGGGAAAGGGCCGGTAAATGAAGAATTCTATTTTTTTGTAAAAGACCCCAATTGCCTCGGTTATCAGGAGGAAAAGGAGTGGACAATAGGGACATGGAGGATTAACCAGGGGGTTGAACTCTATGATGAGATGAACAAGGAGTGGAAAGAGATTCAGTTAAGGAGAAATGACTCCGGGCAACCCCAACTCGACTCGAAGAAGCAGGGCATGCTTTACATGGCAAGTTATGATATCGATAGGTTCAAGAAATTTATCTTTGAGAGCAATTTTTTTGATCTCTTTGATATTGATAAAGAAGAGGTCGAGAAGATGAAAACTGACGAGATAGCGCTGATGAAATTCGGATTCAAATACCTGAAATATATCCTGATGCTTGAAGAGACATTAAACCTGTCTGCCTCTGCACGGGCAAGGGTGAAAGAAGGGTATAAACCCCGTTAGGAAACTTTTTTCTAACGGGGTAAAAAGAAGGCGGTATAAGTATGAATAGTGTTGAAGAAAAACTTATTGACTTTATAACAGGGCAGAAGGTTGTTGACACAACTGACGAAAGAGTAAGACAGGTGATTGAACGGTTTCTCATTAAAGAGAAGGGTTATTTAAAAGATGATATAGAGATTGACAGGGGATTTGACATCGTTATAGACGAAAAAATAAACAGGGCAAAGGTTGACCTTGTTATAAGTGTTGACGCCGTTAGAAACTTATTTCTAAATGGGGTTGAAGGAAAGAGATTCATGCTTATAAAATGTTCTCGTGGTTCATTGTCTTCATGGGAAAGGGAGGTCTTGTCCTGTGCAAGAATTTTTGATATTTATACAATCCCCTTTGCTGTTATAACTGATGGGAAGGATGCGGAGATTCTAGACTCAGTAACCGGTAAAGTAATCGGTCACGGTTTAGGGGAGATACCTTCAAGGCATGATGCCGTTGAGGCTATTAAGAGGATTGAATTTAAAGGACTATCCGAGGACAAAAGAGAGAAGGAAAAGAGGGTATTTTTGGCATTTGAATCAATCAAATCAGAAGAATGTGGTTTTCATACACTTTGACAAATATATGGTTTTTTGTATACTAATAACATTCAAAATACGTTACTTTTAATAAATAAATATATGGAGGGACCCAGGATGGCTGCGGAGAATACAAAGAAAATATTGATTGTAGGCGGAGGGATAAGCGGGATTACTACAGCAGTAGAGTCTGCCGAGGTAGGGTATGAGGTAACACTCATTGAAAAGAATCCTTATCTTGGTGGCAGGGTAGCGCAGCTTAATAAGTATTTTCCGAAGTTATGCCCGCCTAATTGCGGACTTGAGATAAATTATAGAAGGATCAAGAACAACCCAAGAGTAAAAATATATACCTCCGCAGAGGTAGAAAAGATTTCGGGCGCTGAGGGAGACTTTGATGTAACAGTTAAATTAAACCCTCGCTATGTGAATGAGAATTGCACTGCCTGCAGGGCCTGTGTTGATGTCTGTCCGATTGAAAGACCAAACGATTTCAATTTTGGCATGAATAAGACAAAGGCTATCTATCTTCCCAATGATTTTGCCTTTCCATTGAGATATGTTATTGATGATAAGGTCTGTAAGAAGGCTGAATGCGCCAAATGCGTAGAGGCATGTAAATATAATGCTATAGACCTGAACATGAAGACTCAAAGCCTATCCTTGAAGGCTGGCTCTATTGTCTGGGCCACCGGTTGGAATCCTTATGATGCAAAAAAGATTGATAATCTTGGATTCGGGAAATATCAGAACGTAATAACAAATATGATGATGGAGAGGATGGCCTCTCAAAATGGCCCTACTAATGGTAAGATACTTCGCCCCTCCGATGGGAAAGAGCCCTTAAGGGTAGCCTTTGTCCAGTGTGCCGGTTCCCGCGATGAGAACCATCTTCCTTACTGTTCTTACATTTGCTGTCTTGCCTCTATGAAGCATGCAACTTATGTGCGGGAGCAATATCCTCAGGCACAGATATTTATATTTTATATTGACATTCGTTCGCCTGGAACGAGATATGAAAAATTTTATAAAAAGATTCAGCAGGATGAAAAGATAAAGTTTATTAAAGGAAAGGTTGCAAAGATTGAGGAGGATCCTGCTACCAGAGATATTACAGTTACAGCAGAGGATACGCTTAAAGGTGAGAAGATTCATGAAAAGGTTAACCTTGTGGTGCTTGCCACCGGTATGGTTCCAAGCACGCAAGAATGGAAAATCCCTTCAAACGTGTCTTATGATACCGATGGTTTTGTTCTATCAAATACCGGCACGCCTGGAATGTATGCTGCCGGCTGCGCTATAAAGCCGATTGATGTCTACTCATCGGTCCAGACCGCTGCTGCTGCCGCTCTCAAGTCAATTCAATCTTTGGGGAGGAGGTAAATCATGGAGAAAAAGATTGGAGTTTATATCTGCACTGATTGTGAAATCGGGAGTTCTCTTGACATAGATAAATTAACGAAGGTTGCCGCTAAGATGAAGGCCCCTGTTGTCAAGACCCATCCATCTTTATGCCAGAAGGAAGGCGTCGATTTTATCAAAAAGGACATGGCTGCAGAGGGCGTAAATGCAGTTATAATTGCCGCATGCTCACCACGTGTAAATTATAATGTCTTTGATATTGGTATCCCGCTTGTGGAAAGGGTAAATTTAAGGGAAGGGGTTGTGTGGTCTCATCCGCCTAATGATGAAGATACACAGATGATGGCTGAAGACTACGTAAGGATGGGAATCCTGAAGATGCAGAAGATGGAGGCGCCGGAACCATATAAGGTGGAGGAGCCATCTAAGAATATCCTGGTTGTTGGCGGAGGACTGGCTGGAATCACTGCTGCCAATGAGGCGGCAAAGGCAGGTTATGATGCCTTCTTGGTAGAAAAGAACGATTCCCTCGGCGGATGGATGTCCAAAATTTATAAACAATCTCCTACGAAGCCTCCTTATGCAGAGATGGAAGAGCCGGAAATTGATAATCTAATTAAAGAAGTTCAACAGAATCCAAAGGTTAAGATTTACACCTCTTCATTAATTGAGAAGATAGAAGGCGCCCCGGGTTTATTTGATGTCACTGTCAAACGAAATGGAGGTGCTGAGACCTTTAGGGTTGGCGCTATAGTTGAGGCTGCCGGCACAGTGCCTTATGATGCAACAAAAATTACCAATCTCGGTTTTGGGAAATATCCCAATGTAATAACAAACTATATGATGGAGGATATGGCTGCAAAAGGGACAATGGTGCGTCCCTCAGATGGCAAGCCTGTCAAGAGCGTAGCCTTCATCCAGTGCGCCGGGCAGAGGGATGAGAAGCATCTGCCTTATTGTTCAGCAACCTGCTGTGTCGAAGCTCTCAAACAGGCAAAATACATAAGGAATCAGGACCCTGATTCAAAGGCTTACATATTTTATAAAGATATGAGGACTCCGGGACATTACGAATACTTTTATAAGAGTGTGCAGAATGATGCAGGGGTATTCCTGACAAAAGGAGATGTTGTAGGCATTACAGAGGATGAAAATAAGAATCTCACAGTCGAGGTAGAAAATACCCTCCTTGGTGAAAAGATACAGGTGAATGCCGACCTTGTCGTTCTTGCCACCGGCATGGTTCCTGTAGCCGCATTGGGAGAAGAAGTGTTTCCACCGGGTGTGAAACCAGGGGATGAGTTCATTCCTTATGTTATGATTGAAACAGATATCTTAAATCTCGAATACAGACAAGGGGGAGAGACGCCGGCTCTCATTAATGGTTATCCTGATTCCAACTTTATCTGTTTTCCATATGAGACCCGAAGAACAGGTGTTTACGCTGCCGGTTCTGTAAGGGCTCCCATGGATATTCCTTCAACCGTAACAGACGCCACAGGCGCAGCGCTTAAGGCCATCCAGTGTGTTGAATTAACATCCAGAGGAGAGGCTGTGCATCCAAGAGCAGGAGACACATCATATGCAGAGTTCTTTATGCAGAAATGTACCCAGTGTAAGAGATGTACAGAGGAGTGCCCCTTTGGCGCTATTAATGAAGACGAAAAGGCCAATCCACTTTATAATCCAAGCCGCTGTAGAAGGTGTGGAATATGTCTTGGCGCATGTCCGGAGAGGATCATTTCTTTCAAGAACTATTCAGTTGATATGATCGGGAATATGGTAAAAAATATAGAGGTGCCCGAAGAAGAAGATGAAAAGCCGAGGGTAATAGTTTTTGCCTGTGAAAATGATGCCTATCCGGCGCTGGACATGGTTGGTCTTAACCGGCTCCAATATAATCCTTTCGTTAGGGTAGTCCCTCTGAGATGCGCAGGTTCAATGAACTTAGTATGGGTGGCTGATGCCCTTTCAAAGGGTATTGACGGCATAATCATTCTTGGATGTCAATATGGCGATGATTATCAGTGCCATTTCGCAACAGGAAGCCACTTGGCGAAAATCAGATTGTCGAAGGTTGCCGAAACACTTGACAGACTAAAGCTCGAGTCTGGAAGGGTCCAGATGGAACAGGTATCTATCTCTGAATATTACAAAATACCACAGATATTAGATGAGTTTATAAAAAAATTGGAGGGGTTCGGTCCTAACCCATATAAGGGATTTTAGGGAAAGACTGAGTGTATCGCTTATAAAATTGACATATTTTGCATTTTTGTCATTCCCGCGAAGGCGGGAATCAGTGCGCTCTTTCAGTTAAATTGGGGAACTGAAAATCTGGATTCCGCATCAAGTGTGGAATGACGGACAAATGGTAGATGGAGGTATAGATAGCTGATGCAAAAGTAAATAATCCGGATTTGGATTTTGTTAAAGAGATAATTAATAGCGGTGGGGAGTCATTAAGGGACCGCGTATAAATAGATTAAACAAGTTAGAATCTGTTAATAAATAACATGTATATATCAGTTGTAACTTATGGTTTAATGCTATAATTCCATTCACCATGAAAAGTATGTGGCTTAAGCTTATCCTGTTTCATCTCTTGGTCCGATACCTTAATTTTAGTAGGGTATTTTCGTTTATCGAGTTTGGCCTTCACCCAAAGACCTTGCTGCTTAAATGTTTTGCCAATCAGCTTAACGATCACCTCATGACTGACCAAAGGTCTGCCTCGCCAATTCATGCTGATATGCGAAAACAATCTATGCTCAATCTTGTTCCATTTGCTCGTCCCAGGAGGAAAATGACAGGTTGTAATCTGGAAACCCGTCTCCGTGGCAAAAGATTGCAACTCTACCTTCCACAATCGAACCCGGTAACCATTACTTCCCCCGCCATCGGCGCAGATCATCAACTCCTTGGCCTCAGGATAAATCTCCTTCCCCATACTCAACCACCACCGCCTGATACTGGCGACCGCAAAACTGGCGGAGTCATGATCACAGCCTACATTGATCCAGCCCATATTTTTGCCAATATCATATATTCCATAAGGAATAACCTTCGGCGATTCGAGACTTGCAAAATCATGGACTTCCACTTTCTCGGGTGCCCCTTTGGGCTGCCATTCTCTCCCCGGATTCTTAAAATTGCCCACCAACTCCTTTTTCTTGGTGTCTACCGATATTACCGGTTGCCCCCGCTTAAGAAATTGCTTCACTTCCTCATTAATGTAGTTAAATTGAGCATCCCGATCAGGATGTTTGCTCCCCTCCAGTGTCTTGGCATTGGCTTGCAAGCTATAATCCAAATCATGAAGCAATTCGGCAATCGTTACATGACTTGCTCGGTAGTAGCCTTGACGGGCCAATTCGATCGCAAGTTGTCGCGTGCTTTTGCAAGTCCACCGCAGGGGGGATTCAGGATCCCCTCGGGTTACCGGGTCGACTAACGATTCCAGTGCCTTCGAAAGATCAGGGTAATGTTCTTCAATACCCTTACGACCTGCGCCAAGCTTGCGAATTCGTTCGGATACCGGAGAATGCAATTGAATTTCCTCCAGGGCTTTATAAATGGTCACACGAGATACGCCGGTAGCTTGGGCCACTTTGGAAATACCGCCCCATCCGAGGGCTTTAGCTTCCGCAGCCAAAAACAATCTCCGCTGTTTCTCGTTGAGATGCGGCAAAACGGTGTTCAATTTGATGGAAAGCTGTTGTTCTGTATTCATGCATAACGCATATCACATTCAATCTAATTGTACAAGTTAATTTTTAACGATTCCTTAGGGAATTTTATTGCTGGATCACTATTGTCCAAAATCGGTTTTTTTATTTGGACAATAGTGATTGAAGACCTATTTTTAAGATCCTCTAAACCGTTATTGAGAAGGGAGCCTCCTGGCCAGATATACCTTAAATCAGTAGAACTCAAACGGTCTACGGAAAAAGCTTCACAAGGGTTCCCGGATGCACTTTTTACTTGCATTTCGCAATGTTCTTGTATATCAGCGTCAACAAAAAGCGACTTTCTCCGATTGAAAACCGAAGGAAGCACCCAGAGGAATAACCCATATGCAGACAGGAGGTGGCAATCGTTAACCCAAAAAGTCAAGACCAGGCTCATGTGAATCAATATATCAAGGCCAAGGAGGTTCGGGTCATCGATCCCGAAGGGAATCAAATGGGGATCATTCCTCTCTCAAGGGCGCTGAGTGCAGCGGCTGAATTCGGGTTGGATCTGGTGGAGGTTAGCCCAAACGCGGACCCGCCCGTATGTAAGATCATGGATTACGGCCGCTACAAATATGAGCAAACGAAAAAAAAGCAGGTCGCCAAGAAAAAACAGAGCACCTTTCAAATCAAGGAAATCAAAGTCAGGCCAAAGACCGGTGAACATGATCTGCAGGTCAAGATCGGCCACATTCGAAAATTTCTCGAGAGGAAGGATAAGGTAAAAGTTTCAGTCCTTTTCCGGGGTCGAGAGATCACCCTGGCGGAAAGGGGGATGGAGCTGCTGCTCCGAATCTCACACGAAGTGGAAGATATCACCCACGTGGAACAGGAGCCGAAATTCGAAGGCCGGATCATCGTCATGGTGCTGGCTCCCAAATAAACCAAAGGCTTGGGTTTGATTTAAAAATAGTGTTGCGTATGGGTTGATCTTCTTATAAAATCGCGTTCAGGTGGCGTGAGCTTGAGAAAGGATGCCATGCTCACGCCATCGATTTTTTATTGTTGCCGAACAACATCAGGGATTCGTCCAAGAGTTTCCGGCAAAGGCATTTATTTTAATGCCCTGTTTTTGCATCGAGATGAAGTCAATGCTTTCAGGCCAAGACTCGAGTTCGATCTTTATCCTGAAAGAATTGAATGGGCTAAGGGACAGACAATTCAAAGCCTTTTGAATCAAGTTTTCTCGAATCCCTGAATCCTTAGGCTGCCGGCTTTAGCCGGTGAGTCGTTTACTTTTAAGCGAGGTATAATATGCCGAAAATCAAGACAAACCGTTCAGCGGCAAAGAGATTCAAGAAGACGGGAACAGGCAAGTATGTCTATTCCAAGGCTTATGGAAGCCACATTTTGACTAAAAAAACCAGAAAGCGTAAACGTTCATTGCGCAAAAGCCGGGTCATTTCCGGTTCCAATCAAAAGACGATCCGGCTCCTTTTGCCCAACGGATAGAAGAGAGAGTGACATTATGAGAGTCAAAAGAGGTTTTAAAGCAAGAAGACGTCGGAACAAGGTGCTCCAACTGGCCAAGGGGTTCCGGGGTGGCCGGAGCAAGATTTTTCGCACGGCGGCCGGTGCAGTCGACAAGGCCCTGATGTATGCCTACCGGGACCGGAGGACAAAGAAAAGGAATTTCCGGAGGCTTTGGATCGTTCGAATCAATGCGGCGGCCCGCATGAACAACCTGTCTTACAGTCGATTCATCCAGGGGATGAAACGTGCCGGCATGGCCCTGGATCGAAAAGTGCTGGCGGATCTTGCCATATCCGATCCTTCCGGGTTTTCTCAGATCGCCAATCTGGCGGCTCAACAGGGATAACTCTTTAAATGTGCTAAAAACCGCCAGATGCCGAATCTGTTTTAAAGGACGATCAATGGCGGGGCCACAATGAAGCCGCAGTCATTCAAAAATCGGGACATCCATCAGATTGGGGATCCAGTGGACTCCATTCAAAACGTCCGGGAACATGCTTATAAAGAATTGAAGGCGACAAGAGACGCAGACTCTGTAAGGGTTCTGACCACCCGATATTTGGGCCGGAAAGGGATCCTTACAAAGCTGTTGCGCAGCGTTTCGACGCTTCCACCGGATCAGAGGGCTACATTCGGTAAAGAAGCCAATGCTCTTAAAGGCATCCTGGAGCAGATGTTTAAAGTTGCCTTAGAGCGCTTTGAACATTTTGCAGAAAAAGAGGAAGACTGGGTGGACATTTCATTGCCCGGTCGTGTTCCCGCCATCGGTGCTTTACATCCCCTCACCCAGGTCATGGGAGAAATCTGCGATATCTTCTCAAAAATGGGGTTTGATATCGCCGAAGGACCGGAGGTGGAAACCGATTACTATAATTTCGAAGCGTTGAATATTCCCAAGGATCACCCGGCCCGGGACATGCAGGATACATTCTATGTCTCTGACAACATTGTTTTAAGGACCCACACTTCTCCGGTTCAGATCCGAACCATGAAACAGCAGCGTCCCCCGGTGAGGGTCATCGTTCCCGGTAAGGTTTTTCGTTGTGATTCGGATCTGACCCACACCCCCATGTTTCACCAGGTGGAAGGGCTCCTCGTGGACGAGGGTGTCTCTTTCGGGGATCTGAAAGGAACCCTGACCGTTTTTGTGCACCAAATATTCGACGAGCAGACGGCGCTGCGGTTTCGCCCCAGCTTTTTTCCTTTCACTGAACCGAGCGCCGAAGTGGATATCGCTTGTGTAATGTGCCGGGGAGCGGGCTGCCGGGTTTGTTCCCACACCGGCTGGCTGGAGATTCTGGGATCGGGCATGGTTCACCCGGCCCTCTTCGAAAATGTCGGCTATGACCCTGAACAATACACGGGATTTGCTTTCGGCATGGGAGTAGAACGGATTGCCATGCTGAAATACGGCATCGATGACATCCGTAAATTTTTTGATAACGACGCACGGTTTCTGATGCAGTTTTAAACATGAAGGCGAGCCTAAGCTGGTTGAAAACATATGTGCCCATCGAAATGGGTGCTTCCGAGCTGGCCGATGCCTTGACGATGGTTGGCTTGGAAGTGGAATCGGCCACCGATCGGTTCGATTTCATGAAGGGTATCCTGGTGGGAAGGGTGACGGAAGTCAGGCCGCATCCCAATGCCGATAAGCTGCGGATCTGCGATGTGGATGCAGGAGGACGCCGGTTTAAAGTCATCTGCGGGGCTCCCAATGTCCAAAAAGGAATGCTTTCCGCCGTGGCTCTTCCCGGGATCCGCTTTCCGAATGGAACCGTGCTGCGAGAATCGCACATCCGGAGTGTCGTTTCCGAAGGGATGTTGTGCAGCGAGAAGGAGCTCGGGCTGGGAGACGATGCCTCCGGAATTATGGAGCTTGACGGTTCTCTTAAACTCGGCCAGGATCTCGCTTGGGCCTTAAAGCTTTCCGATACCGTCTTTGAGATCGGTGTGACCCCCAACCGGCCCGATTGTCTGGGTATGATCGGAATCGCGCGGGAAATTGCTGGGATTCAGCGGTCCCGGATTATCTATCCGGATGTGCGTATTCATGAGGATGAAGATCAGATCTCAACGCTGGCCTCCGTGATTATTGAAGCTCCTGAGCACTGCCCCCGATACGCTGCCCGTCTCGTTTTCGATGTCAGCATCGGTCCCTCCCCGTTCTGGCTTCAGGATCGCCTCTTGTCCGTAGGACTGAGGCCTATCAACAACATCGTGGATATTACGAATTTCATCCTGATGGAGACCGGACAGCCTCTGCATGCGTTCGATTTCGACCGTCTCGCCCAACATCGGATTGTGGTCAAGACCGCCAAAGAAGGAACGCGATTTGTTACACTGGACCAGAAAGAACGAATCCTCTCTTCGGACACCCTGATGATCTGTGACGGGGAAAAAGAGGTGGCGATTGCCGGGGTCATGGGAGGGATGAACTCGGAGATCACAGAGACGACTACGCGGGTATTGATCGAAAGCGCCTGCTTTAATCCGGTAAGCATCCGAAGGACCGCCAAACGGTTGGGGATCAGCACCGAAGCCTCCCATCGATTTGAACGAGGCGTGGACCCGGAGGGAGTCATTTTTGCCCTGAGTCGTGCGGCCCGGCTGATGGCCGAGCTTGGCGGAGGAAGGATCGTCAGCGGATCAATCGATGCCTGTCCGAAAGAGATTCCAAAAAGGGAAGTCCCCTTGAGCCTTTCCCGGACAAACCATCTGCTGGGAACCGGGTTTACTCAGGAAAAGCTTAAAACGCTTTTGGAATCCATTGAATTTCGCGTCACTCCTATTGATGAGGACCGTCTGAATGTTCTTGCGCCGAGCTTCCGGGTGGATATCAAGAGGCCTGAAGACCTCATGGAAGAGGCGGCCCGGTTGTTGGGATACCAGCACATTCCGGTGACGTTTCCTTCCATACCCCCCGTTCAACGGCGGCGCAATCCATCTTTTTGGATCAGAGACGTTATCCGGCGATGGATGGCGGGATTTGGCTTCCTGGAGGCGATCAATTATAGCTTTATCCATAGCCGGTTTGATGACCGTCTGGGGCTTCCGGAAAACGATTTCCGACGAAAGACCGTGCGGATTCTAAATCCCATCTCCGATGAGCAGAGTCGGATGCGGACCACGTTGATCCCGGGTCTTCTGGGTTCCCTCCAGAGGAATCTGGCCCAGCAATTCCGATCCTTGCGTCTTTTTGAAACAGGAAAGGTGTATCTCCCCCAAAACCCGGATGAACTTCCCCAAGAGACGGAAATGCTCGCCGTGCTGTGGACCGGTTTCCGCTTTGAACCCGGATGGTACGGCAAAGAAACCCCTTGCGATTTTTTCGATATCAAGGGGACAATAGAAGGGTTGGGAAAGGCTATCGGGATTAGAACTATCGAGGTTGCACCGATGCCGGATGATTTCTGCGCCTACCTGAAACCCCGTCGTTCGGCCATGGTCCGGACTGAAGACCAAAATATCGGATGGATGGGAGAGATGCGTCCTGAGACCCTGACGCCCTACGATATTCATCAGGAAGTTTTCATTGCCGAATTGAACCTTGATGCCTTGTTGCCCTTCACGACGCACCACAAGAAAGCCGAGCCCCTTTCCCGGTTTCCCGCAGCGACCCGAGATTTTACCCTCATTGTCGATAAAAGGGTCCGGGCAGGGGAAATTCTTCAATGTGTGGCATCCGCCGGTGAAAAATGGATTGAAACCATCCGGCTTTTTGATATATTTGAAAAAGATCCTATCCCGGCAGGGAAAAAAAGCATCTCCTTTCGCATTACTTACAGAAGCCAAACTCGAACGTTGGAGGACAAAGAGGTGACCCAGGTGCATCAAAAGATATCGGATATGCTCCTGAAGACTTTTGATGCCTCACTACCGGAATGATTTTCCTTAAGGGCGACTCCTGGGGTGCCGACCGTGAGGCTTGAGGGTGAAGCGCATTTCATTGCCCGATAAGCTCTATTTTAAGATCGGGGAAGTCAGCAAGATCGCCGGTGTGCCTCCCTATGTGCTGAGATTCTGGGAAAATGAATTCAGAAAGATCAGCCCCAAGCGTACCCCCACCGGCCAGCGTCTCTATCGGAAAAAAGACCTTGAACTGATCCTGACCGTCAAGGAACTTCTTTACGACAAGCAGTTCACTATCCGCGGTGCCAATCAGTATTTGAATGCTATGAAAGAAGAAGAAAGGGCCGAGGGGATTTCCCCCTCGGCCCTGGATACGATCAAATCGGAGCTTCGCGATATTTTGTCGGTTCTAAGGGATGACCCGTCCTCCCGGCCTTAAAAAAACATCCGCAGGCCAATCCCAATCCGACCCCTTTCCTCCACTTCGTCAAATTCGTCAAAGGCCGATCGTCCCTCCAGGAACAAGCCGAAATTCACTCCCGTGGGATTCTCTGTTAACATAAATCCAGCTTCCAGTAAAAGATCGATACGCGTATCGAAGCTGGTGTCCCACATGCCGACCCCGGCCCCGAGGAAAAATTTAGATGTGGGATAGAAAAAATACAAGAGATCCGCCAGAATAGGAGGATTATCTTCGCACCCTTCCATCAAAGGTGCAAATCCGACCAGGCCGGCTATGGCGTTTTTTTCATTAAACCGATGCATATAGCCGACACGAATCGGCAGGAAGGTGGCGGGATCGAATTGTTTCATAAACCCTACATCGCCGATGATGTGCCCTTTCCGGGGCGCCGGCGTACCGACAATCGCGGCAGGTGCGGCTGCAGGTGCGGGAGCAGGGCCACCCTCGACTTTTGCCGGAGGTGCGGGTGCAGGCAGCGGGGCTGCCACGGGTGCAGCGGCGGGCACAGCGACGATCTTTTGTAAGGCGATGTTCAGACAGATGGCAGGAAATACGAAAGTATAGTCACTTCCCTTATGTCGCAGGACCATCTGGTAAGCCTTAAAGGAGTCTTTTCCGGCCCAAATCACATCCTTGAGCACCACGGCCTTGTTCTTCTTTTTAAAGATCATCCAGAGGAATCTTTCCTTAGGCGCAACCTTAATGGTTTCAATTTTTGCGGTTTCAAGGGCCTTCATGAAGGGTTCAAAAAGATCGACTGCGCCTGCTTGAATGAACCCGGCCTTGACGTCGGGTTGTAGCTTTTTCAACACCGGATAGACCTGTTCAGGCTTCAAGTTTTTGGCCTTATAGAAAGGGCTGGCTCCAAGCCTTTTCAGTTGCGTTGCGGCAAAAAGCGGCGAAGCTCCCAGCACCAAAGTCAGCATTAAAACAACGGCCATCACCTTTATCTTCATCTTTTACCTCCTTAACGGGTGTTGAATCGGTAGCCCTCGTCCGATAATGATCACTTTTCCTAGTCTTGATAAGGCTAAATAAAATCCCATTTGTGTAGTCTCTATCCCTCCTTTTTGGAAATGTCAAGACCGGTTTGAGGTCAAGCGGCCTATTTTTATTCGATGGAAAACCCGGCGGTGGAAAATTCTTGACAAAAGAGATTCCTTATTATACTATTCCACAACTTAAGAGCGGGCATAGCTCAGCTGGTAGAGTACAAGCTTCCCAAGCTTGGTGTCGCGAGTTCGAATCTCGTTGCCCGCTCCAAAGTTGACCGTCTTTTCATGCGGAATGAGACAGCGGCAGCGTTTGGATGAATGGGATACGGACGTGAGCTTTTCTGTGGAGTGATGTTCATGGTCGATTGAGGGTTTTCCGCAAAAAGATTTACCCGGATGAAAAGAAACGGGCTCCAAGCCCGTTTTTTGTTTTCATCAGAAGGCGACGGAGCGTTGACTCAAAAGCGAATAAAGGGGAAAAAAATAGACCGGAATCTGCCGGAGCGGTTTTTTTCCATCGACGGACTGGAAATCGCTGAAAAGGTGAGGGAGATTGCTACCTCGCTTTGTGAAAGCGAGGGTGTTGAGGTTGTTCATGTGGAATACCAAAGGGAGCAGACCGGAAAGGTCCTTCGCGTGTATCTCGACAAACCCGGAGGGATCACGCTGGATGACTGCACATCCATCAGTCGACAGCTTTCCGACCTTTTGGACGTTAATTTTGAGACCCGGGGCGCTTATTCGTTGGAAGTCTCTTCGCCCGGGCCCAAGCGGCCTCTTTGTAAAAAGGAGGATTTTGAGTCTTTTAAAGGAGATAAAGCCCTGATCCGCACGGCCCGCTCGATGGGCGGGCGAAAAAACTTCAAAGGAATCCTGAGGGGTGTCATTGAGGACCGAATAATCCTCCAAGCTGAGGACAAGGACATAGCGATTCCCCTTGAGGAGATTGCCAAGGCGCATCTTTTAAGGGAAGATGGAGAAAACACATGCTAATGTCGGAGATCAAACGGGTCATTGATCAGGTCAGCCGAGAAAAAGGGATCGAGCGACGGGTCTTGATTTCTGCCCTGGAAGAAGCGTTGAGATCGGCAGCGAAAAAAAAGCTGGGAAGCAAGGCCGATGTTGAAGTCCATTATGACGATAAAACCGGTGAAATCGAGGTGTTCCAATTTAAAGAGGTTGCCGAAATTGTTGCAGAACCCGACTTGCAGATCGATTTTGAAACCGCTCGAAAGCTCGATCCTGAATGTGAAATCGGTGACAGTATCGGTACCAAGATGGATACCAGCACCTTCGGGCGAATTGCCGCTCAGTCGGCCAAGCAGGTGATTATCCAGAAGATGAAGGATGCCGAACGGGATGCCGTATTTTCCGGATTTATTGATCGAAAGGGAGAAATCATCAATGGGATCGTTCAACGGATCGACCGAAACGACATTATCGTCAATCTGGGTCAGACCGAAGGCATCCTAACGGCCAAAGAACAGATTCCAAAGGAAACTTTCCGAAGAGGGGATCGGATCCGTGCCTATATTAAAGATGTACTCTATGAGAGTCGTGGGCCGCAAATCTTTCTTACCCGAGCCGATGATCAGTTTTTGATCGCCCTGTTCAAAACAGAAGTTCCGGAAATCAGCGAAGGTATTGTGAAAGTCGTGGGAGCTGCCCGAGAACCCGGGAGCCGGGCGAAGATCGTGGTGTCTTCCACCGACTCTGACATCGATCCGGTGGGAGCTTGTGTGGGAATGAAGGGAAGCCGCGTTCAGAACGTGGTTCAGGAACTCAGGGGAGAGAAGATCGACATCATCCCCTGGCATGTGGATGCAGCCAAGTTCGTCTGCAATGCGCTGGCGCCGGCGGAGATCTCCCGGGTAATCATCGACGAAGAAAATCGCCTTATGGAAGTGATTGTTCCGGACGAATATCTTTCCGTGGCCATCGGCAAGCGCGGGCAGAATGTGCGGCTGGCTTCTAAACTGACAGGGTGGCGTCTTGATGTCATCAGTGAAACACGGTATAGTCAGACGATGAAGGAAGGATATAATTCCCTCCTTGCACTACCGGAGATTGGTGCAACTCTGGCCGACGCTTTGTATGAAAGGGGCTTTTTTTCTGTTGAAGAGCTCAGCAAGGCATCTATAGAAGATCTGACCCCCATTCGGGGCATCGGAGAAGAAAAAGCAGCGAAACTGATCGGGCTTGCCAAAGAAGCGGTGACCCAAGCCCTGATGACAGAAGAAACCGTTTCGGACGAATCCGAAGCCGGCCTTGAAGAGGAAGGGTCGGTGTCCAAGAAGGAGGCGGCTTCGGATCAAAAAGGGAACCCAACAGGAGAAAGCGATCCGGAAATCAGAACCGAAGAGACATAATCTGCGCCGGTAACCACCATGACGATGCTGACGAAAAGGATTGCATCGACGCATACCGAACCGATGGGATGGGGGATGGATGGCAAAAATCAGGGTATATGAGCTTGCCAGAGAGCTGAACATGACCAACAAAGTGTTTCTTGAGAAATTGGGAGAACTGGGCATATCCGTAAGCAGCCATGTCAGCACTCTGGACGAGGGCCAGGTTGCTGGGATTAAATCGGCCATTCTCGGTAAAAAAACGGAAGAAGTTGAACTCACACGAGTCAAGCCCACCGTCATTCGCAGGCGAATCCGCCGTGTGGCTGAAGAAGAACCGCCGCCTGTGGAAGTGGCGGCACCCCTCGCTTCAGAAGCGGCAGCCCCGCTGGAAACGGAGACGCAGGCGCTTGCAACCGAAGCCGATCTTGCCGTCGAAGAAGAGGTTGAAGAACCGGCGCCTGAATCCGTCGAAACCGAAAAGGCCGTGGTAGCGCCTGAGATATCGCAACCGGCCAAACCGGCTGATGTGATCGAACCAGCAAAGCAGCAAAAAACGCCGGAAGCAAGGCACGAAGCCGTTTCTCCCCCCTTGCCTGAAAAGGAAAAGCCTGCCAAGACCACAGAAGTCTCCCTCGAAAAGCCCAAAAAAGCAAAAAAGAAACGGGAAAAAGAATCCCCTGCAAAGATCATCAAGCTTCCGGAGGCTCCAAAGCCGGAAAAACCTGTCGAGCCGGCACCTATAACTCAAAGACCGGAAAAAATCGTATCAAAAGTTTTGGATTTTAAAAAAATAGCGGTGGATTCCGAAGCGGTCGAACCGGAAGGGTCGGAAAAAGACAAGAAGAAGAAAAAGGGGAAAAAAGAAGCCGAAGAAGACGTTAAAGACAGAAAGTTTTTCAAAAAGAAGATCTCTTTCAGAAAAAAAGAGGTCGTGGAGGGAGCGGATCTTTATACCGAACGGGCGGTATCTCGAAAAGCCAAAAGAGCCACAAAGGGAAAGCCATCGATACAGATGCAAAAGCCTCAAATCACGGTACCTAAAGCGATTAAGCGGCGGCTCAAGATCGACGAAACCATCGTGTTGTCGGATTTATCCAAGCGGATGGGTATCAAAGCGGCCGATCTCATCCGGAAGCTCATGTCTCTGGGGGTCATGGCCACGGTGAACCAGACTGTGGATTTTGAAACGGCATCCCTGGTTGCTTCGGAATTCAATTATGATATCGAGAAGGCGGCTTTTGAAGAGGAATCCATCATCAGGGTGGAAGAAGACGAGCCGGGAAAGCGAGTGATCCGACCACCGGTTGTAACCATTATGGGCCATGTGGACCATGGCAAAACCTCCCTGCTGGATACCATTCGAAAGACCCGGGTTACCGAACAAGAGGCGGGGGGCATCACACAGCACATCGGCGCCTACAATGTGACCACCGATAAGGGACAAATCGTATTCTTGGATACGCCGGGGCACGAAGCTTTTACGGCCATGCGAGCGCGGGGAGCAAAAGTCACCGACCTTGTTGTCCTGGTGGTGGCTGCTGATGACGGTGTCATGCCACAAAGCGTGGAGGCGATCAACCATTCCAAAGCAGCCGGTGTGCCGCTCATCGTGGCGATCAATAAGATCGACAAGTCCGGCGCCAACCCGGATCGCGTGAAGCGGCAACTCGCGGAGCTCGGATTGGTTCCCGAAGATTGGGGAGGAGATTCCGTTTTTCTGGAGGTTTCAGCGAAATATAACCAGGGTATCGAAGAGCTTTTGGAAATGATTCTCCTTCAAGCCGAGGTGCTGGAGCTCAAGGCGAATCCGGATAAGCTTGCCCGGGGCCATGTTATCGAGGCAAAGCTGGACATGGGTAGGGGCCCGGTAGCGACTCTACTGGTCCAGGAAGGAACCCTCCGGACCGGTGAATCGGTGGTATGTGGAATTCACCATGGGAAAATACGTGCCATGCTCAGCGATCGCGGTACCCAGATTTCCGAAGCGGGCCCTTCAATTCCAGTAGAGATTGACGGACTTTCGGGGGTTCCCATGGCGGGGGACGAGTTTTTGGCCATGGAACATGAAAAGAATGCCAAACAGCTCAGTCTCTATCGCAGTCAGAAACAGCGGTCCAAGGGGCTTGCCAAGTCGAGCCGCCTCAGCCTTGAAAAGCTTTATGAACAGCTCAAGGCCGGTGAAGTCAAAGATCTCAACCTGATTATCAAAGCGGACGTACATGGATCCATCGGAGCGCTCAGCGACTCTCTCGTGAAGCTTTCCAACGAAGAGGTAAGCATCAACGTCGTTCATTCGGGCACAGGGTCCATCGTGGAATCGGATGTTTCGCTGGCAGCCGTCTCCAACGCGGTCATCATCGGTTTTAACGTTCGGGCGACGCCCAAGGCAACCGAGCTGGCTGCTGAGGAGAATGTGGATATCCGTTATTATAATGTGATTTATGACGTGATCCGGGACACCAAGGACGCCATCGTCGGCATGATGGCCTCTACGTTCGAGGAACGCTCCCTGGGCCGGGCGGAAGTGCGGGAAATCTTCCACATTCCGAAAATCGGAACCATCGCCGGAAGCTATGTGACGGAAGGGAAACTGGAGCGCGGTCAACCGGTCAGACTCGTGAGAGATGGTATCGTCTACCATCGGGGGAAAATTGTCTCGTTAAGGCGTTTTAAAGACGATGTGAAGGAAGTGCAAAGCGGTTATGAATGCGGGATTTCGGTGGAGAATTATAACGATATGAAAGTGGGGGACATCGTCGAGTGTTTTTATCTCGTGGAGATCCGCCCTAAAATCGATTGAGGGGCAACGAGGTTTTAAGATGCCATGGTCGTCGGGTACGGAATCATCACCTTCCGGATTCACGAGAGCCGGTCTTTGAAAGAAAAGAGAAGGATCGTCAAATCAATCGTCATGCAACTGCAGCACCATTTCAATACTTCCGTGGCGGAAGTCGGGGCGTTGGACTTATATCAGAGGACGGAAATCGGATTTGCCTTTGTAGGGAACGACCGACAGGTGATCAACTCTAAAATCGACAAGATGTTCAATTATGCCGAGGCTCTTGGGCTTGCAGAGATCATCGATACTGAAATGGAGATTTTCAACATATGAAGCCCTTTCGCAGAGCAGACCGAGTCGCGGCTCAGATTCAGAAGATACTTTCAGAGATCCTTCAGAAGGAGATCCAGGACCCACGCCTGAAGATGGTGACCATCACCCGGGTGAAACTGACTTCGGATCTGAAGTTTGCCCGGATCTATTTTGCTTCCATTTCCGGTGAAGAAAGGAAGGTAACCATCGCCGCCGGGTTCAAAGATGCTTCCGGATATATCAAGCGCGCCCTTTCAGGCCGGCTGGGTTTGAGGTACATGCCGGATTTACAATTCTTCTACGACGAATCGTATGACCACGCATCAAAAATCTTCCGGATCCTGAAAGCACTTGAGACCGATAATGGAGATCATGGAACAGATCATCGACAAACTGAAGAACAGTAAGCGGGTGTTGATTGCTTCACATACCAACCCGGATGGGGATGCCGTCGGGTCCCTGGTTGCCCTGGGTCTTTCTTTGCTCACACTCGGAAAAGAGGCCGTCCTCTTCAACGAAAGCCCGATCCCTGCGGTGTATCGGTTTCTTTCCGGCGTCGATCAGGTCGTCAATCGGCTGAAGGAGGGCTGCATTTTTGATACAGCGGTGGTCCTCGACTGCGGCGACTTACATCGCGTGGGTGGGGCGGCACCGATTGTTGAGCATATACCGGTGGTGATCAACATCGACCACCATGTTACGAACACTCGGTTCGGTCACTTCCAACTCATCGATCCGGAAGCCTGCGCCACGGCGGAAATCATCTACCGCTTGATTTTCGCGATGGAAATTCCCGTGACCCTGGAAATCGCCAATGCCATCTATACGGGGATTCTCACGGATACCGGGTCATTCCGTTTTTCCAATACGAACCGGCGTGCCTTTGAAATCTGTGAGAAGATGGTCTCACGGGGGGTGGATCCGTATCGGATCGCCCAGCAAGTCTACGGCACATACTCTTTAGGACGGATCAAGTTATTGAACCTGGCGTTGGATTCCATAGAGATCTCCAAAAACGGAAAGCTTTCCATGATGGTGGTGACTCAGCAGATGATCCGGGAAACCCGGGCACGCGCCGAGGATACCGACGGACTGATTAATTATGCCAGGGGGATCAAGGATGTCAAAGTTGCCGTGCTCATCGAGGAATTAAACCATGGCAGAGACGGCAAGGGAGTTGGGGCGAAAAATTTTTCGCCTCTCCCCTATCACGTGAGCCTGCGATCGGACGGGTCCGTGGATGTGGCGGCCATCGCCGCCGCCTTTGGCGGGGGAGGGCATTCGAGCGCAGCCGGTTTCAACATAGGGTCGACGCTACCGGAAATCAAAACGAAAATTATAGGCCTTGCGGAGGAGATGTGAGCCAACCGGTCGCAGACATCGGCCCGGGAATATTGTTGATCGACAAACCCGATGGCATAACCTCGGCCGGAGTCGTCAATCGGGTCAAGCGGGCTCTGAAAGCCTTGAAAGTCGGTCATGCAGGAACATTGGACCCCTTTGCTACGGGGCTTTTGATATGCTGCATCGACCATGCGACCCGGCTGGCACGTTTTTTTCTCGAAACAGACAAGATCTACCGCGCAACGCTCCATCTTGGAGTGGAGACCGATACGGGCGATTCCACGGGAAGAGTAGAGGCGAAAAATTTTTCGCCCCCACTGTCGGAATTTTCAGGCGGTATGATTTCCGAAGAACGGATCTGTTCGGCTTTTCAGCAGTTTGTCGGAAAGATCAGCCAGGTCCCTCCTGCATTCAGCGCCCTGAAACACCAAGGGATACCGCTGTATCGCTGGGCCAGACGCGGAAAGACGATCCAAAAACCGCCTCGGATCGTGACCATTCACCGGTTGACGGTTCTCGATATCGACTTTCCAAGGGTACGTTTTGAAGTCAGTTGCTCGTCGGGCACCTATATCCGGAGCCTGGGCACCGATGTGGGAAGAGCACTGGGATGCGGTGGGCACCTGTCACAGTTGAGAAGGATCCAAAGCGGTCGATTTCATGTGGATGAGGCCATCCCTCTGGGTGTTCTCGAGGAAACTGCCGCCATCGGAAGGTTGAGGGAAAGAATCATCCCTATGGCGTCAGCCTTGAAGGGTTGGCCTGAATTGGCGGTCGGCGATACCGTTGCCGAAAAAGTTCGGTACGGCAGGCCCATTTCCGCCGATGACATTCCTACAGGTTGCGTGGGAGTTCCTGAAAATGATCTGACAACCTGCATCAAGGTGATCGATGAAAAGGGAGCACTATTGGCTCTTTTGCATCGAAACGGAAAGGGTGGGTATGGATATTGCGGTGTTTTCGGAAATCAGGCATGATTCATCAGGCGAATTTGCGTTTGCACGAAGGAAATAAATCAATTCAAAACAACGATGGAGGAAAAATTGGCATTCACGGCAATTGAAAAAAAGGAATTGATTAACCGGCATAAGCTTCATGATTCGGATACCGGCTCTCCGGAGGTTCAGGTCGGGCTTTTGACCCATCGGATCAACTACCTCACCGAGCATTTTAAAATACATCAGAAAGATCACCACTCCCGGAGAGGCTTGCTGATGTTGGTGGGAAGGCGGCGCAGGCTGCTGGACTATGTCAAAAACAAGGATATCCAACGTTACAGGAAGATCATAGAGACCCTGGGGCTGAGACGATAAGCATCGTCTCAAAGGATATCCGATTCACTAAATCGGGCCGGCCTTTGCCTGCCCCAACGTATTTTTTGGAGATTATGATGGAATTGGTATTTAAAGCAGAGGTTGGCGGCCGAACGTTGAGTTTGCAGACGGGGAAAGTCGCTAAACAGGCCTCGGGAGCCGTCATGGTTCAATACGGCGAAACGATGGTTCTGGTGACAGTGGTTTCTTCGGAAGACCAGCGGGTAGGCATCGATTTCCTTCCGCTTTCCGTGGAATATCAGGAAAAGATTTACGCGGCCGGAAGGATCCCCGGTAATTACTTCCGACGGGAGATCGGACGACCCAGTGAAAAAGAGACGCTGACATCCCGGCTCATCGATCGTCCCATACGCCCGCTCTTTCCCAAGAAATTCAATTTTGAGACTCAGATTATTGCCACTGTCCTGTCCATGGACCAGGAAAACAATCCGGATGTTTTGGCTATGATCGGGGCGTCGGCTGCTTTGGAGATATCCGATATCCCCTTTGACGGCCCTATTGCCAGCGTCCGAGTGGGACGCATCGATGGGAAATGGGTAGTCAATCCCACCATCACGGATTATGACAAGAGTGATATCAACATCATCGTTGCCGGCTCGAAAACCGGGGTTGTCATGGTGGAGGGAGGGGCGAACATTGTCAGCGAGGCCGATATGCTCGAAGCCATTTTCTTCGGGCACCGGGAACTCCAACCCCTCATCGAGATTCAGGAAAAGCTCAAAGAAGCCGCCGGTCTTCCTAAGAAGTCCTTCGCCCCTCCGCCAACGGATGAAAACCTTTTTCAACGGATTTCTAAGATGGCTTCCGATTCCATCCGGGAAACGCTTTTAATTCCCCAGAAAAAGGCACGCAGCAAAGGGCTGGGATCCGTGAAGAGCCGGATTCTGGAAGAACTTGGACCGGAATACGCGGATCGAAAGGCGGAAGTCGACGATTCTTTTGACGATCTGAAGCGCCGTATCTGCCGGGATTTCATGCTCCGCGAGGGGCGCCGCATCGACGGCCGTCGTTTCGACGAGATCCGACCGATTTCCTGTGAAGTGGGAATCCTTCCGAGACCTCACGGCAGCGCTCTGTTTACCCGTGGCGAAACCCAGGTGCTCGGGGTCCTGACATTGGGCTCCGGTCCCGACGAACAGCGGGTGGAGACGTTGGTCGGCGATGAATTCAGGCCGTTCATGCTCCATTACAATTTTCCCCCTTATTCGGTGGGTGAGGTCAAGCGCATGAGCGGACCGTCGAGACGGGATATCGGCCATGGAGGCCTCTCCACCCGGGCCATCGAGAAGGTCATCCCCAGCAAGGAACATTTCGAGTACACCATCCGTATCGTCTCGGAAGTTTTTGAGTCCAACGGCTCTTCATCCATGGGGACCGTTTGTGCAGGCAGCCTCGCGCTCATGGACGGCGGGGTCCCCATCAAGGCGCCGGTTTCAGGGATTGCCATGGGCCTCGTCAAGGAGGGGGATCAGTTGATTATTTTATCCGACATCCTAGGGGACGAGGATCACATGGGTGATATGGATTTCAAGGTGGCGGGACCCCATGATGGGATTACGGCGCTCCAGATGGATATCAAGATCCGGGAGCTTTCGAAAGATACCCTGGAAAAAGCCCTGGAGCAGGCGCGGATCGGCAGACTCTTCATTCTCGAAAAGATGCTGGAGGCACTGAAGGAACCGCGGAAGGAAACTTCCCAATACGCCCCCAAGGTGATCTCCACCAAAATCAACCCGGACAAGATCCGGGAGATCATCGGTCCGGGAGGAAAGATCATCCGGGCACTGCAAACCGAGACCAACACCCGCATCGAAGTGGAAGATTCCGGAATTGTCAAGATCACGGCCTTTTCCCTCCAGGAAGGCGAAGAAGCGCTTCGTAGGGTCAAGGAAATTGCAGCCGAGCCCGAAGTGGGTACTATTTATGAAGGGACCGTGGTCAAAGTGGCGGATTTCGGTGCTTTCGTGGAAATTCTCCCTGGAACGGACGGCTTGGTCCATATTTCCCAACTGGCGGATCACCGGGTTAAGAAAGTGACCGACGTGGTCAAGGAGGGGGATAAAATCAAAGTTAAAGTTCTCGAGATCTCCCCGGAGGGAAAGATACGCTTAAGTCTTAAAGAGGCGCTTGCCGAACTGAATAGGCAACAGCCGTGATCCATAAGGCCCGCCTTTCAAACGGCGTTCGGATTATAACAAAAGAGATACCCCACATCCAGAGTGTTTCCATGGGGGTATGGGTCAACGCCGGTGCCCGGGATGAGGCCCCCGATGAAAACGGCCTCTCCCATTTTATCGAGCACATGATTTTCAAAGGAACCGCCAAAAGGTCCGCATATCAGATCGCCAAAGAGTTTGATGCCGTCGGCGGGCACACCAACGCCTTTACCTCCATGGAAACGACATGTTATCACGCCAAGGTCATGCGCGATCACTTGGTGACCATGGTCGACATCCTATCGGATATTTTCCTGAATTCCGTATTTGACCCCGTTGAAATCCATCGGGAACAACCGGTCATCTTCCAGGAGATCGGGATGCTTGAAGACACCCCGGAAGAGTTCATCCATGTATTGTCCGGAAATACCTTCTGGGGAGAAAGCCCTTTAGGAAGGTCGATTCTGGGGACCCGGGAAAATCTTTTGCGATTCGATTCCCACGTCGTTCAGACTTTTTTTCAAAAATTGTACCAGCCGGATCGGATCCTGATTTGCACCGCCGGCAACACGGAGCATGACCGGATCCTGGAACTCATGGGACCGGCCTTTGAGGCCATCAGCCCCGGAGACGATCTTCCGGATCGGGCCACGCCCGTCGGGAACGCCCAAGTCCGCCTGTTTCGAAAAAAAATGGAACAGGTACACTTGTGTATTGGAACTCCGGGCCTTTCATTGACCGACCCGAAGCGATTTGCATTTTCGCTTTTGAATACCCTGTTGGGGGGAAACATGAGTTCGCGTCTCTTTCAGGAAATTCGGGAGCGTCGCGGGCTGGCCTACAGTGTCTATTCCTTCATTTCCGCCTATGACGACGCCGGGATGTTCGGCGCATACGCCGCATGCGATGCAAAAAAAATCAAAGAGGTGGTCGCCCTGATCCTGGAGGAAATGCATAGGATCAAAACCCATCCTGTTGAAGGCATGGAATTGAAAAACGCCAAAGAGTTTCTCAAAGGAGGCCTTTACCTGAGTTCCGAGAGCGTGGACAACCAGATGGTTCGGCTGGCCCAAAACGAGATTCTCTTCAATCGAGCCATCCCCCTTGGAGAGATCATTCAGGGGATCGAATCGGTCACGGCCGATGAAATCCGCGACCTTGCTGCGGAACTGTTTCATTCGGATCGCCTGGCCGTAACCCTTTTGGGCCCGATATCCACCCGAATGAACCTCAAGGGGCTTTTATCCCTGTAAAGATTTCAGAATAGGCAGCGGCGATGAATCGCAAGCCACAGGAATCGGCCATGAGCGAGGGGCCCACCGTTAAATTCCTGCGGTTGCGGCCCCAGGCAGAAAGAGACATCCCGTTTCCCTCCTACATGACACCCGGCGCTTCCGGAATGGACATCTGTGCGGCAGTCGAAGGGGAAACGGTCCTATCACCCGGCGAAATCCGGTTGATCCCTACGGGGTTTGCCGTTTCCGTTCCACCCGGTTATGAAGCCCAGATCCGCCCCAGAAGCGGGCTTGCTGTCCAATACGGCATCGGGATCATCAATTCCCCGGGGACCATTGACGCTGACTACCGTGGAGAGGTTATGGTGGCCCTGATCAATCACGGAAAACGAGACTTCATTGTGCGCAGGGCCGACCGGATTGCCCAGATGATTCTTCAACGGGTTTACCGAGCCAGAATCGAGCCGGTAACAAATCTCGACAAGACCTCAAGGGATGCGGGCGGATTCGGACATACGGGAATCTAGTCGGACTGGGGTGTTGAGGGGGTAGAACTCCAAAACTGAAATGCCCGGATTCAACAGGGGGGACGGTCAAATCTCATGGATTACAAATTGGCCGTATGTGTGCTGGCAAGCGGCAGCCGGGGAAACGCCATCTATGTCAGCGACGGCATCACCTCGATCCTCGTCGATGCAGGACTCTCCGGAATCGAGATCGAAAGGCGTCTGAAATTCCGGGGGATTTCTCCGGAAACCTTTTCGGCCATTGTGGTCACCCACGAACACACGGATCACATCCTGGGAGTGGGTGTTCTGTCACGGCGGTACCACATCCCCGTTTACCTGAGCGGCGATACCAAGCGGGCAGCCGAACCTGCGACTGGAAAGCTGTTTCAAAGCATCGATTTTGAACCCGGACGGACGTTTGCCGTCCGGTCTTTGATGTTGCATCCTTTTGCGTTATCCCACGACGCCGAAGATCCGGTGGGACTGACGCTATCCGGCAATGGGAAAAAGATCGGAATCGCCACGGATATGGGGATTGCCACAGGGTTGGTCAAGGATCACCTGCAGGAATGCACCCTTCTGGTACTCGAGGCCAATCATGATATTCAAATGCTGGAAGAAGGGCCTTATCCCTGGCCTCTCAAGCAGCGCATCCAGGGCCGGCAAGGGCATCTTTCCAACGTCCAATCACGGGATCTGCTTAAAGAGATCCGGCATCGGGGACTTGCGCATGTCGTGCTGGCCCACCTCAGCGAAACGAACAACACTCCTGAAAAAGCGCTTCACACCATAGAGGGGTCCGTCGATTCCCGATTTACCCGTATCGACGTGGCGCTTCAGGACCGGTGCGGCGACCTGCTCATTCTTCCATGAATATTTAAAGCCCAAAAACGGGAATCAGCATGGCGCCGGGATCGCTATGCCTTCCACGAACAGGAAATCCCTGGGGCAGAAAGGATCTTGCCGAATCAAAACCGAATGGATGTGAAACCGGGCCTTCAGCAATGCGATGTTCCGGTTGATATATCCGGCCGTTTTAGAGACGTTAAAAGGATGTATCCGAAGGATCAAAGGATCGGAAACGGTTGCTTTTTCCTGCAAGAAAGAAACCAGGACGTCGTAAAAAATTTCGGATTGGACCAGATGGCCGAAGGCGGGATGAAAGGGGCCTGCAACAAGATGGCTTTCCGGTCGCAACGTCTCGGAGGGCTGAAGCCCCATCCGAATAACCCGGATTTTATGCTGCAAAAAGTAGAGATAAAGCCTTTTGACATGGCCCACGCAGGCATCCAAAGGCCAGGGAGTGTAATCGCCCCTGGCATACCATCGGGCCAGCTCGCTTCCTTTAAGCACTACGGTGGGATAAATCCGCACGCAATCGGGAGCCAACGCGGCAACTTTTTCAACGCTTGAAAAGGACCCTGCTTCGGTGTCACCGGGAAGCCCCACCATAAGCTGGACTCCGACCCGATAACCCCGTCCTTTCAGAAGGCTCACGGCTTTCACGGAGTCTGAGGCAGAATGTCCGCGTTCGCAGGTGGCGAGGACCCGGTCGTCCATGGACTGTACACCCAGCTCCACGGTGGAAACCGGGAAGCCGGAAATCAGATCTAGATTTTTATCGGTGATCGTATCGGGGCGCGTGGAAAACCGGATTTGATCGGCAACTCCCTCGTTGATCAGGTCGGCAGCGGCTTTTAAAAAAGGGATCACCCGGTCTTTAGGCATTCCCAAAAAGGTGCCTCCGTAAAAAGCCACTTCCACCGGATGCCGATTTTCCCCTTTGTGCTTCAGGTTTCCCAGCGCATATTGGCGGAGATTTTCCGGTTTAAAATCGGGGAGTTTATCGGTGTCCATGGCAGCTTGATTGCAAAATACGCATCGATGGGGACACCCTTGGTGGCGGAGAAATACCGGAATGATAAAGGGTTTCTTTCCCGGAATGAAAAAAGCGTTTCCCTCTTGGCTTATTGATCTTTCGAGCATGCGGAAAAACCGGCATCTATGCGCGTGAGGGCGTTTTGCGCAGCATCCTGCTCTGCGGCCTTTTTGTTTTTGCCGGTTCCTTGTGCCGTAATGCCGAGTACCTCAACCTGGATTCGGAAGGTCTTGTCATGATCGGGACCACTTTCCTGTAATACGGTGTAAACCGGCACCATCTCTCTCGTCTGTTGAACGATCTCCTGGAGTCGCGATTTGGCGTCCGTGGCTAAAAACGGCAGAACCGGGTCCCGAATGTAAGGAAGGAAAAGGCTATGAATGAGCCGAAAGGCGGCGTTAAAGCCACCATCCAGGTAGACAGCGGCGATAAGGGCTTCGAATGCATCGGCCAGGATGGACGATTTATCCCTGCCGTTGTTTTTTTCTTCCCCTTTTCCGATCAGCAAGTAAACGCCCAGTTCCAGGGATCGTGCACATTCGGCCAGCCGGAACTCACTGACCAGACCCGAACGCATCTTGGATAGATCCCCTTCCTTGAATTCTGGAAAACGTTCTATCAGCAGATGTCCCACCGCCAAGTTTAAGACTGCATCCCCGAGGAACTCCAGGCGCTGGTTATCCTTGAGTCCCTCTTGGTCCGGACGCTCATTGACATAGGAGGTGTGATGCAGGGACTCGAGAAGAAGCCTTTTATCCGAAAAAGCATAGGAAAGCCGGTCTTCGAGCCGATTGAGGTCTACTTCCATTTCCTTTTAATGATCTCTTGGAATAGTGAGAAAGGGACAGATAGATCCCCTTTGCCCTCCCCCAGGCGGACATCGGGTTTCAATTCCCCGTGAAAATCGGTTCCTCCGGTCATCAGCAAATCGTGTCGGCTTGCCAGATGCGCGAAAAAGGCTGTGCGTTCAGGGGAATGCTCGGGATAATAGGTTTCCAATCCTCCGAGGCCCATCGATTTGAGACGGATGATGAGGTCTTCCATCATGCGGTCTTCGAATATATTCAAAAGAATCGGATGGGCCAATACCGCAAGGCCCCTCGCTTTTCGGATCAGGGAAATGGCCTCGTGGCACCCGATGCGGAATTTATCGACATAGGCGGGCTTTCCCCGACCCAGATACCGATCAAAGGCATCATCAATGGAAACGGCATAATTTTTTTTCACCAGGACCTGGGCGATGTGGGGCCTTCCCACCTGATCCCCGGCTGCCGCCTCCCGGACTTCATCCATGGTAATCCGGATGCTCATCTCCTGAAGCTTTTTAAGGATCTTCGGGTTCCGGTTGCGTCGGGCGTTCTGGAGCAAAAACAGGGTCTGATTCAGTTCGGGATGGTCCACATCGATGTCGTAGCCCAGGATATGGAAAGTAACGGACACGGGAAACTCAGACAAGGGGGCGGCGCTGATTTCAACGCCCGTAAGAAACCCCAAACCATGGGGGATTCCCGCGGCAAGCGCTTCTTTCACGCCCGCCATGGTGTCATGATCGGTGATGGCGATGGCGCCTAATTTCTGATCATTAGCCAGTTTGAGAATTTCTTCAGCGGAACAGGTTCCATCCGAGGCCGAGGTATGAATGTGCAGATCGATATTCACATGGACTTTATAGGCCGAGAGCCTTTTCAAGCGCTTCCTCTTTGGTTTTACAATCGATGCAGAGGGTGGTGACCGGCCGTGCCTTTAGTCGTTTGATGGAAATTTCGCCGCCGCAGGATTCACAGATCCCGAAGGTTCCATTTTCCATGCGCTCCAGTGCCTTTTTGATTTTTTTGATCAGCTTGCTTTCCCGGTCCCGGATCCGGAGCATAAAATTACGGTCCGATTCAAGAGAGGCTCGGTCGGTGGGGTCCGGAAAGTTATCTTTGACCGTTGTCATACCAGAGACCGTATCATCCACCTGGCTGAGCAGCTCATTGAGCTGATTGTTGAGATATTTCTTGAAATAATCGAGATCGTTCTGTTTCATGAAAGCTCTCCGCAGATTTCGATAATGACTCACTTTAAAATTTAAATTAATATCAATAAAAATGATTATTGTAAAGAATAAAATCATTTTTTTGAAAAACATGCGGTTCCGGTAAGGGCTCAATGTCATAGACTTCACGAACGGGTTTATAAGAGTGGACGACACTCTGTTTTCCATGCGCATTGCCGGTTCGGTGGATAAAAGACCGGTGCCGGCAGCCATCGGCGTGACCGAAACCGGGTTGAAAACCGTGCTCGGACTTCAGGCAGGTGATAGGGGGGAAATTATCGGGACAGGGCGATGAGCCGGTAGACGACCATTCCGGCCAGCCAGGCCACATCCTCTGGGGAAAGCATCGTTCCGATGCTTCGGTTAAAAACGATGTTGGCCTCCGGTGCAAATTCATCATCGCCGGCCCACAAAATGAGCCGGATGGGAACTCTGGGGAAGGGAAACAACTCGAATGCGCTGTCTCCTTCTTGGATTTCAGATGCGCCGAGTCTTTCTGCGGCCCGTTTCAGTCCTGCGGCATCGGAACCGAAAACCTTTTTCAAGGGTTCCACGGCCCGCTGGACAAAGGCGCTGTAGTAAAAAGAAGCACCCGGAATCTCCCGATAAGAAATCCATCGTCCTTCAGGAGGCCCTGATTTGCTTCCTGCCATGTAATGAAGGATCAATACTTGTTCCTGGATCGGCACGTCTTTTTGCGGTACATCCCTGTCCTTAAAAGAAAATTCCGGAAAACCGACACGGTAGACCCGATCCAGGAAAGGGACGATGAAGGTATTTTCATTTTCCCGCAAAAACGCTGACCGGTCACAGATCTCCATAAATGGTTCCGCCGCCAGCGTGGCGGCGGCAAGGTTTCGGGATGCGATATAATCGTCGATGCGGGGCATGATCTTTGCCTTTAAGGGTGTCGGATGCCGGCAAAACCGCTAATGAAAAGCCGGCATCCAACCCTTAAAACGGAATCGTCTAAATTTCCAGCCAGGAATCCGAATACAGAGTCTTTCCGAGGATGACGTTGACCGTCTTGGCGTAATCCCGCATCTCCTTGGAAAGGCTTTTCATATCCGGTTCCTCACCGTCCATTATCTTGTAGATCAGCTCGACGATGTCCGGACGCTTGCCCCTGGCAATGGCGGTGAGTAGATCGTCACGCGGATCGGAGATCACCGATTGCATGCCGCATTTTTGCAACATCACCGTGTAGGTCTGGTTCAAAATCGGCCGCAGGTGATCGGGTGGCCCATTGGAGATGTTGGACACACCGCAGGTGCTCTTGACTCCCGGGCAAATGTCAGGGAGCATCTTTTGGAACTCCATCAGGCTGATGGCCTGGGGCTGCTGGATGTTAACCGGCGTAACAATGCCGTCCACCCAAATCCTCTCATTGGGAATACCCGCCTCATTAGCGAAGTAGACCAACTCCACACAAAGTGCGGCCCGCTCGTTTTCGTCCCTCGGCAAACCCTCCGGGCCCCACATGAGGGCGACGAAACCCGCATTGTATTCGGCGACCAGGGGGACCATCCGCTGGTAGCGTTCCGGTCGCACCATGATGGAGTTGATGAGTGGGGGAAGCTTGCAGACTTTCAATGCTGCTGCAATGGCATCAATGTTTGAGGTGTCTAAAACCAAGGGAATGTCATCGACGACTTCCTGGACCGTCTTTACCACCCATGGCATGAGTTCGTGACCATCCTTTTTGGCAGGACCCAGGTTGATGTCGATGAAATCCATCCCCTTCGATTTCTGGAAAAGGGCCTCTTCCTGAATCGGCTTCGGATCGCGCTCCTTAAATGCCCGGCCGATCGTTCTTGAAATGACGTTTAAGCTTTCACCAATCAGTAACATGTCTCGCCTCCTTTGGGTTGACAAGTGACGGCTTTCAGCCTTACTTTATCGTGACCGGAGGAAGCCGGGGATATGGGCCGCCTCCCTAGGACCTACGGTCACGGTCCATCCCGACAATTCTTCTTCCATGTCGCCGGCGATTGCCGCCGCATATCCGGGAATGATCACCTCTTTCTTTTTGACTTTGTTTTCGATGCCGCTTTTTTTCACGAACATGCCGACGTCGTCGCCGGCAAACTTCCCGGCGGCCCATGCGGTCATGACCGAAAGCCCCTCGGAATCCTTGATCAAAAGCCAGGATGGGATCTTGCTTCCCTCAATTTCGCCGGATACAATGAAGTACGTCAGCGCGAAATTGGTGGTGACGAGGACCGGGGAATCCTCAGTCGGATTGCCGATCTCGTAAATCCCCTGGGTCACGGTCATGGGACGCTGCGGGTCGGTATAGATGTTGAGGCGTTCCAGGAGCATCGGGAAAAGCGATTCTCCTGAAAAATCGGAAAGAACGATGATTCCGCTGTATTTTGCCACGAACATGGATGCGATCAGGGTTTCCATGTCCAGGTTGGAGGCCATTTCGCAAGGGAAAACGATGGTGGGGAACCCGATCTTGCGGTTTAAGTTTTTAAGGGCCGCACGACGGATGGCCACCTGATCCTCCAGGGCTTTTTTGATCTTGCGGGAACCCGGATCCAGGACCAGGTCTTTGAGCCCCATTCCTGTCAGCTTGTCGGTAAGCGGAATGAGCCCTTCAATAGAGTCGGCCTTGACGGCCAGCGGCAGATTGTTTTCTTTTGCCAGTTTACCGAAATCTTCCGCATTGGCCGCAGTGGCGGCATACATGAGGGGTCGCTTAAATAAGCAGGCTTTAATCCCCGCCTTCATGACCTTCGGATCTTCCGACATCAAAACGAGATTGAACTCCGAAGTCTCGGCGATGGTCTTGGCTTTTTTCGCAAATGCCGCCGCATCGCCGTTGACATCTTTCAATGCCACCACTTCCGGACGCAGGTTAAGCCCGACGCGTTCGAACTGGAAGGCATTCCATGCTTTCAGTTTGGCTTCCAGTTGAGTGTCGTCCATATCGGATTTCACCAGCGCCGCCAGGGCGGGCTTGTTATAAAAGGTCTTTTCATGGCGGCAGAGGACCGTTTCCCCGCCCACCGTGAATGCCCGGACCCCTTTTCCGATGGCGACCGGACGGACGGGAGGCGCAGACGCCTCCGCCAGTTGCGCCCTGGCTTCCTCGGAAACGTAAGGACAACTGTCGAGTTCGCCTTTTCCGGATGCCAGGTTCATGGCAAAGGCAAGGCAGGTGGGGACACCACACTCCTTACAGTTGGTTTTCGGCAGGAGCTTGAAGATCTGAATACCGGTTAATGCCATTTTTTTCTCCTTGTTTGGCTTAAAGATATCTACATTTGGGGCGTGGAATCTCCTCGAGGATTCCCGCGCCCCAAAGGCCCTGTTGTATTAAGAGATGAGCGGCTCCATGGAAAGGGCCGGGTGCCCCTTTTCCTTGAGGAAGGGAAGAATTTCTTCTTCCGTGATTCCTACCGTCTCATCCGCGATCATGTCATAGAGGTTGGGAACTCCCAATTCCTCGCCTCGTTTCAGGATACGCTCCTTGATCTCTTCCTTGAGGATCTTGGGCATCCACACCATACGCAGGAGGCCCCCGTCACCCTTGATGAATTTCCGCTGGGTGATGTTGAACTTGGAGTGCCCGACGAATCCCGGGGACGAAGCCCCGCCGCCCATGACACCCGCCAGGGTGGTGAACTTCATTCCGCACGGCGTTTCCCCGTAATAGTCCCGGCCCACCGTCATGATGCCGTTGCAGGAAGGCAGCATGGCGGCGATGCACTCGCAGCATCCGCAGGTGGTCATGGGATCCTTGACTATGGAATAGAAGTTATAATGGTCGATTGCGCCCCTAGATGCCTTTCTAACGAATTCATTGATGCCCTTCCACTGTCCCAGCACCGGATCCAGGCATTCCCCTTTTTCGATGGGCTGGTTCGGGCCGGTGGGGTTAATCTCGAAGGAGGCCTTGCAGTCCATCCAGTTATAAGCGCCGCAAAGACCGGTTCGTTCCGGGCTGACGCTGCAGACATGGGTGGGGGCGAAGGACTGGCAAAGGGTGCAGGAATAATAAATCTCCTCACCCTCGTCCGTCATGTTCTCCACCCGCTCGTCCCTTTTCTTGTATTCCTGGCGGGCCCTTTTGGTCAGTGCATCCACATCTTTCTTGTTGGTGTACAGGGTGATCTGCACCTTATCCAGAATGTTGCCGAAATCCTGGTGGAACTTGGCATGCAGGACGACCCCGATGTGTTTGATCCGGAATCCCTTTTCCATGGCGGCCTTGCTCACCCGGATCCAGGCGATGTCGCGTTGACCGATGTGCATGACGCCCTGGATATAGTTGATCAGGTGGTGCATCTGGCGTTCCAGGATCGGCTCAAAGTCTACCTGCATCTTCCTGCCGGCGATCTGAGCGTAGATACCCAAGGGAAGGTTTTCCCCTTCTTTGACCTCATCGAGATCCTTCCCGACCACAATCACTTTTCCGTCTTCGATCTCTTTCATATCCGCCATCTTCACCAGCTCGGTTGCCTGGGTCTTGCCGCCGCCCATCTGGCTGAAAAGATCGCCGCCTCGAACCCGTTCGCCCTCATAGGCCGGTCCGAAAGAGCAGGGGATGTCGATGGTGGAAACCGTGGTCTTGAGTCCGCGTACCTCCACCGAGCGCTGGACCATTTCGCTGTGCGCGACATTGGCGACCACATGCTCATAGGTACAGATTCCGGTGGGCAGGACCTCCGGGATGTCCGTGTCGGCCAGCGTCGGGAATCCCCAGTTGACGGCTCCCGCCGCCGCCGCCGCCCATTCGGCATTCACATCACCCAAGGCGTTGACGAAGGCGAAGATCCGGTTCTTGTTATAAAGCAGCATCCGTTTGTAGTCGCCGGGCTGGATACCGCCGAATGCCATGCCCACCCGGTTGGCAAAACCGAGGGCAAAAATGGCCGAAGAAATGTCCGGACCGAAGGGAACGATCCGGGTGTTCCAGCCTACCTGGACGCCGGCCTTCAGGAGCTGTTCGATCAGTGTGGTGCCGTTCTGGTTGGCGGCGCAAAAAATGTAAAGGCTTCGCCGTTGGTATTCTTCCACGATCATCTTGCCGGTTTCCGGATCGGGAGCCGCACCGACCATGGCGGCAAACCCGGGAGCGGTTCCGTCCACGAACTCCACGCCGCGTTTGCGAAACACGACGTCGTCGGCTGCACCCAGCCAGATCTTGCCGGCCGCCTCGTCGATTTCTTCGGAATGCAGGTAAAAATCCGGTTGTTCCAGGTAACGCAAAGCCTCTTCGATCTCAAAGGCAAACAGCGCCGCCATGCCGGCATCCAAAAGAGGCCCCAGGTAGGGAAGATGGTTATGACCCTTTACGTGTGGGGGAAGCAACTTTCGGGCGAAATCAAGGGGTTTTTTCATGTCTTCAAGGGTTTCCACCTTCATTTCCAAAAGCGAATAAATGACCGGCAGGTAATAGGCCGTGTTGGGAAAACCCACCTTGGTGGACGCATCATAGGTCTGCAGCGCCTTTTTATACTTTCCTTCCACTTTGGAAACAATGTTATAGCCGCCCTGAATAGCGGCAAATGCAACGAGTCTACTCATGCTTTCAATCCTCCTTCTTTGAGGCTTTTAGTTGTGTTCAATCGGTCTTATTAGGCAGAAGCTTCCAGTTTTTGGCGATCCGCCATATCCATCAGGACGCGGTCACGGGCCTTATCGATACCCAGGGCTTTCCGTTTGGCGTCGATGTGGGCGATCATCTTCTGGGCATGCTTTATGGGATCGGCTTCCAGGTCCCACTTCCCGCCATACATTTTTTCCATCTCCTCAAAGAGATATTTTTGGAATATCGGCGCACCGGTGACGGGCAAAGTCACGCCGAAGACCGTGTAAACCCCAGAGCTGACAAAATAATGGCCGATGCTGATGGCTTTTTCGCTCATCCATTCGGGCGCGCTTCCGGCGGCAGGCAGATCGGAGATGTCCTTCCAGGGGCCGCCGGCCTTGACCACTTCCGTTGCCGCCAAGAGGATCCGGCTGTTGTCCACGCAGGAACCGAGGTGGAGCACCGGCGGAATACCTACGGTCTCGCACACTTCCTTGAGTCCCGGACCGCAGAAAACGCTGGCGGTTTCCGGAGTCAAGAGCCCTTCCATGGCACAGGCGATGCCGTTGCATCCGGTGGTCAGCACGATGACGTCATTCTTGATGAGTTCCTTGACGATGGCGATGTGCCCCTCATTGTGGCGGGTTCGGGCGTTGTTGCAGCCCACGACACCGGCCACACCGCGGATGCGTCCGTTGATGATGTTGTCGTTGAGGGTATAATACGTGCCTCGGAAGGTGCCGCCCAGGTGGTATTCGATGCTCTCCACGCCGAACCCGGCGATCTGGACCGCTTTCTGCTTCGGGATCATGACCTCGGCTCCACGATTCTTGAAGTTGTCGATGGCGATCTTGATGATGCGCTTGGCATCTTCCATGGCATGGTGTTCGTCGAACTCGATATGAGTGACGTTGGGTTGTTCCATCCTGGCGATGGGATGGGTGGTGATGAGTTTGGTGTGGAAGCACTTGGCTACGTTGGCCAGATTCTGCATGATGCACTGGATATCCACCACCATGGCATCCACCGCTCCGGTGATGATGGCCAGTTCCTGCTGCAGGAATGTGCCGCAAAGGGGAACTCCGTGGCGTTGCAGGATTTCGTTGGCCGTGCAGCAGATCCCGCTCAGTTGGATTCCCCTGGCGCCCTTGGATTTGGCGTAGTCGAGCATTTCCTTACTCTGGGCCGCCGCCACGATCATCTCAGACAACACCGGTTCATGACCGTGGATGACGATATTGACATGGTCTGCCTTCAGAACACCCAGGTTCGCTTCGCTCTGGAGCGGATACGGGGTCCCGAAAAGCACGTCCTGCAAGTCGGTGGCCAGCATGGAGCCGCCCCAACCGTCTGCAAGAGATGCCCGAGTGCATTGCTTGACGATGTTCTTATAATCCTGGTCGACGCCCATATGGGTGCGGTGCATGATCTCTACGATTTCCCGGTCGATGTTTCGAGGCAAGACCCCATATTTCTTCCATTTTTCGTAGAGAGGTGCGGGAGCCCGTTTCAAATACAGCAATTCACCGTCGGGTTTTCCCCATTCTGCGAGGGCCTTTTCCGCCACTTCCAGGGCGATCTCGTCGATGTTGCGGTCCTTGGTCTCTCCATCTACCTCGACGGTGGTGGCCACTTCCAGGTGCGGGGCTATGGCCAAGAGTTTTTGTGGATCTTTGATTTTATAATCATGGCTTTCTTTTCGCGCCACCGACATGAAGACTTCGGCCACGCATCGTCCGTGGTCGCTATGGGCCGCTGCACCGGCAGCCACCATGCGTGCGAAGTTGCGCGCGGCGATGGTGTTGGCCGTGGCACCGCAAAGCCCTTTTCGGGTGTCGTTTTCCGGATCCACATCCTTGGTGAGCGGAAGCCGGCAGGGTCCCATGGCGCAGTTTTTACAACAGATACCCTGGATCCCGATGTTACAAGGCTTCATGCTGGCGGCTCTGTCGAATACCGTATCGATCCCCAAGTCCTGGGCCCGCTTGATCATCTGCTGCGTCGCCACATCAATGGACGATGCAACCGGGTCGGCAAGTTTTTTGATTTTTTCCTTTTCTTTTGTTTCTTCTGCCATAAGAGGTTCCTCCTCGTGATTGAAAATCAATTTAAAATCTAAAAAAAGGGACCCGATCCTTTGGCACCGTTAGCGCATCAGGCGACCCTTTTATGGATTCGGTTCAGGCGATCAATGAGCTTATCCGTCATGGATTTCTGTTCGGCCGCGGCCGTTGCCGGAACCTTCGCCTTTTGCACGGTGGATCGCTGAGCGGAAAGGGCTTCTCTTTCTTTAGCTCGCTGTGCCCGGATGGCTTCTTCCTGGGCTTCCCTATCGGCTCTGGCTTTAGCCGCAGCTTCCGCCTCTGCTTTAGCCTTGGCTTCGGCTTCCGCTTCGGCTTCCGCTTCGGCTTTAGCCTCGGCTGCTGCTTTACCCTTGGCCTCGGCTTCTGCCTTGGCTTTGGCTTCTGCCGCTGCCTTGGCTTTGGCTTCGGCTTCCGCCTTGGCTTTGGCTTCTTTATCCTCCGGCGCTGCTGCTTTGGCTTCTGCCATGGGTTTTACCGCTTCCTTTGCAGCGGCCTTCGGCGGAGCCGGTTCGGCTTTTTTAGGAGCAGCCTTTGGAGCTTCTGCGGCCTTTGGTGCAGCCTTCTTTTCTGCCGGTGCGGCCTTTTTATCTTTGGCCGTTTCGATGCTCAGGTCCGGTGCCGGCGCCAACGCTGCGTAATCGATGTCGGCAGCCGGAAGCGCCTTTTGGATGGCAGCGACGTCCTGGGCGGCTCCGCCGTCCATGGCCAAGTTGATGAATGCCTTAACCATTCGGATGGCCTCGGGGTGACGCATGATGAGAATATCGGATCCGGCCAGAAGATAGCTCACAGCCCCCACGGCTTCCATGAGGATTCCCCGCTTTTCCGGATCTCCGAGTATGGGAGCGCTCTCCGCCGACTCTTTGGCTTCTTTGCATTTCCATACCTCGTTGCCGAGGTTGTTGATGATGGGAAGCTGAAGCTTGTCGTCACTCTGGGTCAGGGCCGCCATGCGGATCCGTTCCATCACCGAATAGGAATATTCCAACCCGTAGCCCAGTCCCCCGGTGGTGGGATCGATGATCATCTTGCTGGTCGGCACACCTAGGTTTTCGAGCAGGATGTTGACCTGCTTGGCTAGGTTCACATCGATGGGGGATGAGGCGATCACGGTTTGCCCATATCCCAGGGCTGCTGCACCGATCCCCTTGTGGTTTTTATCTTCCACGGGACCGATGGTGATGTTTTTCCCCTGACAGTCTTCAGCCACTTTCTTGAAGACCTCCTCATCTTTTTGCGGATTGCCGGAGCCCCAGACGATCAGTGGAACCTTAACAGCTTCACTTACTTTTTTTACCGTCTTGGACGCCTCGGCAGCTCCGGCATTGTTCCCGTTGGGGTCGGTGCTTTTAAGTTGGAGAACGATCATCTCGGCGCCGAAGGTCTTCACGCATTTTTTTGCCCATGCCGCCGGGTCCGAAACCACGTCCTTAAAGTGACAGAGAACGGATTCCGGCCAATCTTCAGGCTTCATATCCCATACTTCCATGGCGACCCTGGGCTTATTGGGCATCTCTCCTTCGAATAGGTAGAAGGGATAACAGTTCTGCCCTCCCACTTTCACCGACGCATCGCCTTTGCCGATGGTGATCTCCCTGATCTTGCCGGTGTAACTTTCTTTATAAAATTCAAAGCCCAATGTTCCCTCCTCATCACAGTGTTAAAAGTTTTTGTTGATGGTATGTCACAATGCCACAAATCGAATGCGTTTCGCGGTTACTCGCCTCCTTCCTTAAATCGATTTCTGTATTCATAAGCCCTGATGCGGGCGTTTGCACATTTAATAGCAGTCAAGATGCGGAGCATTTCGAAAATCCGGTTTAGATTGATTTTCTAGCGGTCTAACCAGAGTGTTATTTCAAAAGATACCTACTATATGTCTCCACCTGACTTGTCAACAGGTTAAACCGTCTGAATGGAATTTATTTTTTTGGTAAATTCATCTATTTTTCAATGCCTTCCGTGCCTGCAACCTTGCCTGCAGTTTGGGGAAGCGTTCCAAATTGGTATGGGGTAAAAAAAGCGCGGCAATGTAGTGATCCATGTATGATGCAGTTTCGCTGAGTTCGAAGTTGGTCATTTTCTGGGTCACCTCCGCAACATCGCGCCGGATGCGATTGGTCAATGAACTCATCTTGGCCCCCATGAGTGATCCGTTTCCCACGTACACCACCCTATCCGTTTCCGTTTCAGGCAACAGGCCGATGGTCATTGCCCTTTCCAGATCCACATAGCTGCCAAACGCACCTGCAAGATAAATTCGTTGAATATCGCTGATATTCAGGCCCACTTCTTCTAAAAGGGTCATGCATCCGCTGAACATGGCGCCCTTGGCCCGGATGAGATTGTCGATGTCCGGTTCGGAAATGGTCAAATCCCGGTCGATCTGGGTTTCGTCTTTAAAAGCCAGTACATACTCCCAAATTCCGTTGGTCTTCCGAATCCGTGAGGTTTTCAAGTTCCTGTTGAACTTTCCATTATTGCTGATGATTCCTGTTTCGAAAAGGGTTGCCACCAACGAAATCAACCCGGATCCGCAGATTCCCTTGGGTCTGACGTTGCCGATGGTGATAACCATGGGTTCCAGGGTGACGGGGTCGATGGAGAAGTCTTCAATGGCCCCCTTGGTGGCTCTCATGCCGAACTGGATGCCTCCCCCTTCGAAGGCCGGTCCCGCGGAACAGGCGGCACACGCGAGCCAGTCTTTGTTTCCGATGACGATTTCAGCATTGGTACCGATGTCAATGAAGAGACACAGCTCTTCCGAACGATACACTCCGGAACCCATGATGCCGGATACGATGTCCCCCCCGACATAACTGGAGACTGCGGGATAGAAAAGGGCGGTCACGTGGTTGTTGACGGCCATCCCCAGGTCTACGGCCCGGATGGGGGGGAACAAGGTGGAAGCCGGAACGTAGGGAGAGCGCCGGATATATTTGGGGTTGATCTTCAATAAGAGCTGGGTCATGGTCGTGTTTCCGGCCAGGGTGATGGTGGAAACCTCATCAGGATCGATGCGGGCGTTTCGAAAAAGCCTTTGGATGATTTTGTTGATGGTATCGATGACCACCTGATGCAGCTTTTCAAGCCCTCCGGGTTTTTCCGCATAGACAATCCGGCTGATCACGTCTTCCCCGTAACTGATTTGCCCGTTGAAATCCCCATGCTGTTCGAGAACCTCGCCGGTTCTCAGGTCGAGGAGCTGTCCGTAAATCGTCGTGGTGCCGATATCCATGGCGATGGCATAGTTGTGGGCGGTAGTATCCCCGGCCTGGACGTTGGTGATTCGGGTCCGCCCGTCCTTTTCACGAACCGGACGGGCCAGGGTGGCGGTGACCTTGAAATTCCCGTCTCTCAGCACATCCGGTATCTTTCTCAGCACCGACAGATCCACCTCCAGACGATGTTCATCGTGGGCCAGTTTTAAAAAACCGAGCAGGCGCGTCGTATCCGGAAGGTTGTCCTGGGCCGAAGGAGGTGTCAGTTCCAGGTATTTCTTTTCCACCGGAGGGACAAAAAGCCCCTTTTCCTTGAGGTCCTCCAGATTCATCTCATGGATGCGGGCGGTTTTTCGGGGCACGCTCTGGATATTGAGGACACTGGCGTCGATGGCAGATTCCACCGGGACCCGGACCACCAAGTCCTCCGTTACAATCGCCTGACAGGCTTGCCGGTATCCTTTTTTCAGGTCTTCCGGGCTCAGTTTCTCGGTTATCCCGTCTTCTGCCTGGCCCTGTTCGATGATCACGCGGCATTTACCGCAGACACCGGCACCGCCGCAGGAGGCATTGATATGAACACCGGCCTCCATGGCCGCCCGGAGGAGGATCTCTCTGTCCTTGACCCGGATTTCTTTTTGGTGGGGGAGAAAAAGGATTTTGTGCATGGGAATTTTGAGCTCCGTGTTGGATTCATTCATATAGGAGACATAAAAGTCACTTGGTTTCGTCGAATCGGCAAGTCAGCAACAGGACGTCGCCGTCAAAGGTGGTGTGGACCGTGTATGGCAATGATTTGAACAGGTTGATCATACTCTTGTTTTGGGGGGACGTGTAGGCGATAAAGCCCGCAATCCCGTTTTCCAGGGCCGCTTCGGCCAGCTTGGCAAACAGGATTTTGCCCAGGCCCTTTCCCTGGAAGTCTTTGCTCACGGAAAAGGCCACTTCCGCAATGTTTTTAGCCGGTTACAGGAGATATTCCCCGATGCCCACGACCCTCCCGAACCCAAATTCACCGACCACCGCCACGACGGTCAGGTTATTGATGTAGTCGATTTGGGACAGACCCTCGATTTCATCCCGTCTGAAAGCGGACTTCGCGTGGAAGAAGCGTAGAACCACGTCATCTTTTTCCAGGGTATAGAAGTGTTCCTGGATCCGCCTTTCATCCACCGGCTTTGCCGGGCGGATGACCACCTCCTGGTCGTTGATGATACGGGTCTCCTCGAGTTTCAGGGGATAGACGCCCCGGGAAAAGTCGGGCCGCTTTCTCCCGGCATCGAGGAGCCCCATCTTTTTGGCCTCGAAGAACAGTTCGTCTCTGAAATTCGGGTGGGCGATGCTGATCATGGCCATGGCCCTTTCCTGTAAACTTTTTCCCAAAAGATTCACCGCCCCGTATTCGGTGATCACGTATTGAACGTCGCCCCGGGGAACCACCACGGCTGTATCCAAAAGAGACGGGACGATGCGGCTTTTCTTCCCGTCTCCGGAGGTTGAAGTCATCATGAGGATGGATTTTCCCCCTTCAGAAAGCGCCGAACCCCTGATAAAGTCGAGCATTCCATTGACTCCTGAAAAGTTGTTGTAAGGAAGGGCGTCGGCGGAGACCTGACCGGTGAGATCCATAACCATGACGACATGCATGGAGACCATTTTATGGTGCCGGGCGATGATTGTCGGGTCGTTGACGTAATCGGAAGGCTGAAATTCGATGGCCGGGTTGTCATTCAAAAATTCATAGAGATTTTCCGATCCCATAGCGCTGCTGGCTACCAGTTTTCCCTCGTTGAACCCCTTTTTTCGGTTGGTGATGACCCCTGTGGAGAACAAGTGTTGAACGTCGTCGGTAATGAACCGGGAGTGGACCCCGAGGTCATTTTTTTGGGAAAGACCCAATAAGTTGGCCTGGTGAGTGGTGCCTAGGCTGATATTAATGGTCGAACCATCGTCGATGAGGCGGGCGACCTGCCTGCCGATGATATTTGCCGACTCGAGTTCGGGCTGGGGGCCGAGGGTCGGGAGGTTTTCATCGTATTCCACGAACACGTCCACGTCGTTGACGTGAATGAAGCTTCTTCCCAAAACCCTGGGCATTTTGGAATTGATCTGGGCGATGACGAGGTCGGCGGAAGTGGCCGCTGCAAGGGTAATGTCCACGGAGACGCCGAGGCTCATCCACCCGAAATCGTCCGGGGGGGTCGTTTGGATCAGGGCCACGTGGATGGGCATCCTCCGGGTTTTGAAGAGCCGGGGGATGGCGGAAAGGTTGATGGGGGTTAGAAAGCGTTTGTTTCTCTCAATCGCTTTCGCTTTGGCTGATCCCAGATAGAAAGATCGGATGTTTAGGCTCTGGCCATGACTCTTGGTGGCGATCAAACTTAAGGGGACGCTTTCCATACTGAAAAGTCGGACGATCTCGATATCCGGAAATCGCGTGAATTCCTCCGCCAGCAATCGGACCAGATGCTGGGGCTCTCCGCCGCAGGAAGAAATGAAGACTCTTTGTCCCGGCCGGATCATCCGGATGGCATCCTGGCCCAAACGCCGGTTTAGGACATACTTGTCGGCCCAATAGGCTCTTGTCGGCATGTTTGGATTCCCTGGGGTTAAGGGTTTTTAAAAACGGCCATGGGATCAATTCATACACCTTGACTCTTAAGAATTTCTTCGTATCCTAAACCGCCTTCAGGATCAAGTATTATAGGTTTCCATTTTTTATAATCGTCTTGACTCATTCCAATCTTTCACCTATAGAAGCGAGCCAAATTCATTACAAAAAAGGAATATAATGAGAACCCTGAAGGCCGTTTCGCACGGAATCGATGTGATGAATCAGTGGGTTGGAAAAGGTGTCGCCTGGGTGACCCTTGGGCTGGTGGCGGTGGTCTTCATTGACGTGGTGATGCGCTATGCGTTCAAATCCAGCTTTGTTTTCACCCAGGAGTTGGAGTGGCATCTGTTTGCCTTTATTTTTCTCATCGGCGCGGGATATACGCTGTTTCACGACGGGCATGTCCGGGTGGACATCATCTATCAACGTTTGAACGCCAAGGGAAGGGCCTGGATCAACCTTTTGGGGGTCCTTCTTTTTTTGATCCCCGGATGCGTCATGATCATCGCGACCTCCTGGCATTTCGTCCTGAGGTCCTGGGCCGTTTTGGAGGGGTCTCCGGACCCGGGGGGAATTCATTTCCGCTTTTTGGTGAAAGGCTGCATCCCCCTAGGATTTACACTCCTGCTTCTTCAGGGAATTTCCCTGGGGATTAAAAGCCTGCTTCAACTCATAGACCCTCAAGGGGAGAAAGAGGGACCGCACTGATGGAATATCTGCCCGGATGGATGTTTTTAGCCCTCACCATTCTCTTGATGGCCGGGTTTCCGGTGACCTTCACCCTCATGGGGACGGCCCTCTTCTTTGGAGTGCTTGGTTTCGGGTGGTCCTTTTTCAGCCTGCTGCCTCTGCGCATTTGGGGGACCATGACCAATATAACCCTTTTGGCCGTGCCCCTTTTCGTCTTCATGGGGGTGATGCTGGAGCGCAGCGGTCTCGCCGAGCAACTCATCGACACCATGGGGATTCTCTTCGGCAGATTGAGGGGCGGCCTGGCCATATCCGTGGTGATCGTGGGTGCGCTCCTGGGCGCCTCCACGGGGATCGTGGGCGCCACCGTGGTGACCATGGGGCTTCTGGCGGTTCCCACCATGCTCCGCCGCAATTATAATAAGGAGCTGACTTGCGGCACCGTGGCCGCATCCGGAACATTGGGACAGATCATTCCGCCTAGTATCGTGCTGGTCCTCATCGGGGATATCGTGGGCGTATCCGTGGGAGATCTCTTCATCGGCGCCATATTGCCGGGCTTTCTTTTGGTCAGCCTCTTCATCATTTATATCCTGATCGTTGCCGTGGTGAGGCCGAAGGACGCCCCCGCCATTTCCAGGGAGGAGCTTGCCGCTATCACTCCGCGTGAGCTGTTGAAACGGGTGGGAAGTGCGTTGTTCCCTCCCCTGTTCCTGATGCTCTGTGTTTTGGGATCGATCTTTGCCGGGATCGCATCGCCTACGGAAGCCGCCGCCGTGGGGGCTGTGGGAGCCACTTTTCTAACCGTCATCAACAAAAAATTCAACATGGCCATTTTGAAGGAAGTGATGCATACCACGGTCCGGCTGACCTGCATGGTCTTTATCATTTTATGCGGGGCGGCCGCCTTCGGCCTGGTTTTCCGCGGCTTGGGCGGCGACACCCTGGTGAGGAAATTCTTGGGAGGTATGGCGCATCAATACAGCCACGGCATGGTCTTGGCCATTGTCATGACCTTGATCTTTTTCATCGGGTTTTTTCTCGATTTCATCGAGATTACCTTTATCCACGTTCCGGTGCTGGCCCCCATCATGATCGAATTCGGATTTGACCCGCTTTGGTTTTGCATTTTGCTTGCCGTCAATCTCCAGACATCTTTTTTGACACCCCCCTTCGGGTTCTCGCTCTTTTATCTCAAGGCGGTAACCCCCCCGGAAATCACCACGGGGCATATCTATCGGGGGATTATCCCCTTTGTGTTGTTCCAGGTCATTGGGCTTATGATTGTGATATTTTTTCCAAAACTGGCCACCTGGCTTCCACGGCTGGTGTTTAATTGAGGAAGGGATTTCATTTACCACGGAAATCCGATAGCGTCCATCGCTTAACAATCCTAAAAGAGGAGGTTTTCCATGAAAAGACGTGATTTTTTGAAAAAAGCGGGTATGGGTGCGGCAGCGGTCGCGGCGACTGCCGTGAATGCGCCGGCGGTAATCGCCCAGAAAAAGTACCAGTGGAAAATGGTGACGACCTGGCCTCCCAAGCTTCCGGTGCTTCAGGACGGGTGTGAACGATTGGCCAAGCGCATTGAGGAGCTGACGGACGGCCGGATCAAGATCCAGGTCTTTGCGGCGGGCGAACTGGTTCCGGCCATGGAGAGCTTCCAGGCCGTGTCCGACGGAACCGTGGAAGCCGGCAGCGGAGCCGCTTATTACTGGGCGGGAAAAGAGCCGGCCACCCAGTGGTTTTCGGCGGTTCCTTTCGGGATGAATGCCCAGGGATTGGCGGCGTGGTTTCACGGCGGGGACGGCCTCAAACTTTGGGAAGAAGTCTATGCCCCGTTTAACCTGGTGCCCCGGCCCGGGGGATCCACGGGTGTTCAGATGGGGGGCTGGTTCAACAAAAAGATCAATACGATCAATGACTTCAAGGGGCTCAAGATGCGGATCCCGGGACTGGGAGGCAAGGTCGTTGCCGCAGCCGGAGGGACCGTGGTGCTGACCCCGGGCGGCGAGATCTTCACCAACCTGGAGCGGGGTGTCATCGATGCCACCGAGTGGGTGGGTCCCCTGCACGACCTGCGGCTGGGATTGCATCAGGCGGCTAAGTATTATTATTATCCCGGCTGGCATGAGCCCGGAACCTATCTGGAATATTTCTTCAATAAAAAACTTTTTGATTCCCTGCCCAAAGATCTGCAGCATATCATCGACTCTGCCTGCATGGAAAACGAACTCTGGGTTTTATCGCAGTTTGAGGCTCAAAACGGCGCGGCTCTTCAGGAATTGATCAACAAACACAAAGTCCAGCTCATCAGGTTTCCGGATGAAGTGCTTAATGCCTTGCGCAAATTGGCGATAGATGTCGTAGAAGCCGAGGCTGCAAAAACCCCCATAGCTAAAAAAGTGAACGAGGCCTTCAAGAAGTTCCAGAAAATCGTCGGAACATGGGGAAGCGTTTCCGAAAAGGCCTATTATGATATCATTCAGCCGAATTTTCCGTTGAAAGCATAGCCTTTCAATCGAAATGAATCTTTCCGAATCGCCGGCCGGCTTTCCATTAGGCCGGCGATTCGGCTTTCCCGGGTGCGGCTTACGAATCAACCCCAAACCGGGCAAGGAAAATCCAACATGAACGATTCCATCCCCGACATTCGAAAGATCCTTTATGCCACGGATTTGTCCGAAAATGCGCGCCATGCCTTCGGATACGCGGTGGCGTTGGCCTATCGTCTGAATGCGAGAATCATCGTACTGCATGTCATCGAGCAGCTTTCTGAATTTACATGGTCTCTGGTGGAGGATGTGGTCGGAAAAGACCGGATGGCTGAATTGAAAAAAGGGAAAGCGTTTCAAGCGGCCGCCATGATTCAGGGGCGCCTCGAAGGCTTCTGCAGGGATACCCAGGACCGTTTTCCGGACTGTCCTTTTATCTTAGAGGGCATTTTCGTCACAACCGGCCATCCGGTGGACCAGATCCTTGGCTTTGCCGATGAAACGGATGCGGACATGATCATTATGGGATCCAGGGGGCAAAGTCTGCTGGCCGATGTGACCATGGGAAGCACTTCTCGGCGGGTGCTGAGGAGAAGCAAAAAACCGGTTCTGATCGTCAGGCTGCCGGAGTCTTAAGGATAGAGGGTACCCATCGAATCGGATCGTCCGCGCTGACCTTGAACCATGGGAAGACCCAGATCCCGGGCGTTGACGATGCTGGGTGCGGCATGGGGGAGTGCCTTTCCGAGGAAAGGCGTTATATCGGTTTGCCCCCACACCGGATCCCCCCGCAGGATGGCTCCGACGTTGGCGGCTGCAAGAACGGCCATTCCCTCCCGGGTCCAGCCGGTGGCCGAGGCGATGTGGGGGACGATCACGACGTTCTCCAGATCACACAAACCCGGTTTGAGCGCCGGTTCGTCCTCGAACACATCCAATCCCGCCCGAAAATCGGGATGCTTCCGGCAGTGCGCAACCAGCGCGGCCTCGTCGATGACCGGACCTCGGCTGGTGTTGATCAAAAGGGCGTTTTCTTTCATCATTGAAAGGCGCGCGGCGTTGATCAAGTGGTGTGTGGAAGCATCCAGGACGGTGTGGATGCTCACGCAGTCGGATTGGGACAGCAGGTCTTCCAGCCCTTCGGTTCGCCGACAGGTCACCGGCGCCTCACCCCGGGATTCCAGGAATCGCCCCAAGTCTTGGATGGAGGCTTCCAGATCAGGGTTCGGGCGCAGGTCATAATAGAGGATGTTCATCTTGAATCCTTCCGCCATCATCCTGGCGTATGCCTCGCCGATGCGACCGGCGCCGATGATCCCTATCGTCTTTCGCCAAAGTCGTTGACCTAAGAATAGTGTGGGGAGCCATCCGGTAAATTTTCCCGCCCTTAAAAACCGTTCTGCTTCACCGACGCGTCGGGCAGCGGCAAAGGTCAGCGCCACGGCCATCTCCGCCGTGGTTTCCGTTAGAACCCCTGGAGTATTGCCCACGGGGATACGGTATCGAGTGGCCGCGGCTAAATCCACGTTGTTGAAACCCACGGCATAGTTGCTAAAGACCCTCCCACCAGCCGCCTTCAGCGCGGCAAAGAGCGTTTCTCCCCACGGTTCGGTCAGTTGACCGATGGCACCGTCGCACCGGGATCCGATGGCGGATCGGATTTCATCCGGAGAGAGGGCCGCATCCGACCGGCAGATTTCCACCCGGCAGTCGGCGTCCCTCAGGATCTCCAGCCATCGGCCTCCCGGAAGTGTTTTGGTGACGATCACCCGCTTTCTTCCGGATGCATTGACGGTTTTCCATTCCATCTTAATCTATCCCGCTCAGCCCTTCTTAAGACGCGATTAAAAAATCAACCTAAAGAATCAATTATATGGTGGACTCAATTTGGACGAAATCGTAAAAACTCAAAATTGGGATGGCAAATCAAAAAGCTTTATACGAAGCCATTCAAGGTTAGATCCCAATTC
>Ga0066636_10000048_pt1 | contig 50516 bp, 44 predicted proteins | sample CryGeyCG2014_080_2_FD_62736 | JGI IMG/M metagenome (GOLD analysis project Ga0066636, IMG submission 62736) | Groundwater microbial communities from aquifer - Crystal Geyser CG07_land_8/20/14_0.80 | ecosystem: Environmental > Aquatic > Deep subsurface > Groundwater | place: USA: Utah: Grand...
TAATGTTGGCGGGGCTAAGGTAGAATGTTTTCATCAAATAACTCCTCTAGTTTTATTAAGTTTTTTAAGGACTTAATTATACCAGATTTGTTACCGATGTATCTCAGCCTGTGCATATTTTTGTTTTTTGCATACTCTTGATAAAATATAAAATAGGTGGTATTATTTCTTAAGTTAAGGCTGTATAGCTCAGTGGTAGAGCGAGGGATTCATAAACCCTAGGTCGTAGGTTCAATTCCTACTTCAGCCACCATTCGACAAGTTCATGGTTTTAAACCAATTTAGGGACCCGTAGCTCAGGGGTAGAGCAGGAGCCTTTTAAGCTTCGTGTCGTGGGTTCGATTCCCACCGGGTCCTCCAAAAAACACCAAAATATTTTGGTGTTTTTGTTTATTTGCAAATTAATAGTTTAATATGATAGATTAAAAATATGAGTGAAAGAATTGTAAACCCAAATACATTACCCAAACCATTTTTTGATTTATCTAGTCCAGAAAAGTTTGGTGAACATAAAGAGATAGTTGATCTACTTGAAAATGGAAAAATCATCAATTTTGTCAATATTGATGATGTACGACCCGAGTTAAAAAATAAACATCAAAACGAAGTTGATTTAGTTGATATAGGAATAAGTGAAAAAAATGATTATTATTCAAGATCGCACCTTAACACAGTCTACGAAGTAGAATTAGATTCTGAAAAGGGAATTGTTAGGGGTATTTTTAAACCAGCCAAAGGAGAAAATAATGAAATTAAAAAGACTCTTAACATACACAATTGCTACTTGAGAGAAATTGCTGCTTATCAAATGGATAGAATTCTTGGTTTTGGAATTGTTCCTCCAACTAGTATTAGAGAAATAAATGGCGAGATTGGATCAATCCAACTCTATATTCCACCTGAAATTGCTGATAATCATGGTAATGTAGTTGATAAAATTGATTTTGAAATTGAACAGAATAGTCATGATTGGATGTTAATGGCAATTTTTGATTATATTACTGCTAATTGGGAAAGAAAACCGGATAATTGGCTAAGTTGATTGGCATACAAATTCTGATTTATACGCCATTGATCATGGGTATGCTTTTTTCAGTCAATCAGTTGATAGTTTTGAAAAACGAGGTCCAAGAAGAAATTTAACTTTTGACAACGCAAAGGAAAAACCAATAGTAACTCCATTGCCTGATTTTATCTTAAAAAGATTACATGAAATAAAAGAAACAAGGGTTGAAGAAATAAAGTCAACTCTAAATTCCTTGGTCCCTAATCATGAAATTGACCAAGTATTGAAAAGAATTGATAATCTCATTGAAGCCAAGATTTTTCTCTAATATCTTTTAATGAATATAATAAAAAAAACCTATACTATCATCAAGTCTCTGAAGTCAATTCTCCAAAAAATAATTACCTAAATTTAACTATTCGGTTGATCTAAACCTTTTCTAAAACCAATCACTATCATCGCAATGGCAGGTAGTACCAGCCACCAAATATGGTATTGAACCATTCTTGAAGCTAATTTTGAAGATGCTACGATAGATGCTTTCTGTTCTTCTGGTAAAAAACTTAATATTGTGGATAAAATTAAAGATGAATTTAAAATTGAATAGATCATGACTTCGATCGGAGAGAGCAATCCCCTCGCTCTCTGACCGGCTATTCCACTTCTAGTTACAAGTAATATAATTACCAATGCAAAAACCACTGATTGAATAGTAAAGGACGAAATATTGGCTCGAATAAAGAATGAACCGATAGTTTTATCACCAATAAAAAATCCTTGTATCATCGGGTTAAGAACTTGCGTGATAACTAAAGCCACATAGGAAGAAAGAATTGTTACGGTAGTTTTTTCTCGTTGCAAAATAAAACCGTAAGATATGCCAATTATCATAAAAAGCCCAATAAACAAATCCCAACTTGGTGCGTTAATTTTCCCCTCCTTTTTCAAATTAACCGACTATAAGTATTATACAATAAAAACCAGTCTTTCAACAATAATAGCATATTTTTATATGTGTTGTGCAGATCCCCAGTTCCAATCCTAAGTGCAACATGTCAATTTAACTCTCGAATAACCTCTGGGGTTATTTGAGAGTTAAATATCTAGATTGTCTTGTATGCTAAGTATTATTTCTTTTCGATCAGTATGAATTTTTGAATATTCTTTAACAAATTTAAGATATTGTCCTCTACGGTTAGATCCAGTGAATTGATCTAATAAAATATCGAATGAGTTAACTACTTTATATCGTCCTGACAAATATTCTCGCCACGAAGAATAAGGATATCTATCCAACATTAACTCCAGTTTAACCTCTGGGGTTAAACTGGAGTTAATCGCATTAAGATGAATGTATCGAGAGAGGTGTAGTAAATATTCTTCTGTTTCAATATGCTTTGATTTAAATCTATCTTGAACCAATCGCCCTACTTCAGAATATTTAATATTGAAAATCTTTGTATAAGAATTCATTAATCGAGAAAATAACAATGAAATATTGTAACTGTAATCGCTTGGACTGCACAAAATATGAAAGTGATTTGACATAAGAATATATGATGCAATATTGATCTTATATTCTTCCCTTAATTCGATTAATTTTTTTGTAAAGATAAAATAATCGTATCGATCCCGAAAAATATTCTCTTTGTGGTTACCACGATTATAAATATGATACCACTCGTCTTTAATAAAAATTCTTTCAATCGAAGCCATTTAATTTAATATTATTTAGCTCTCGGTTCACCTCTGGGGTTATTCTGGAGTTATTTAATAAGTTTAATGAAGATGTCGCTGGGTAAGTTTACTTTGCCAAACTGTTTCATCCGTTCCTTGCCTTTTTTTTGCTTATCTTGTAACTTTCTTTTTCTCGACACATCGCCTCCATAAAGTTTGGCAATAACATCTTTTTTAAGCGGAGATATTTTTCTTGAATAGATTGATTTAGCGCCAATTCGAGCTTGAATTTTAATCTCAATTAATTGTTTAGGAATTATCTCGGCTAATTTATTAATCAAATTTTTTGCATGATAATCTTTATCTGAATTTGAAACAATTTGAGAAAAAAGGGGAATAACCTCTTCATTGATTGCCACATCCAGCTTGATTAAATCTGATTCACGATAGTCACAAAATTCGTAAGAGAGCGATCCATATCCAGAAGTAATATTTTTTATTTTATCATTTAAATCACTAATAATTTCAATCAGTGGCAGATCGTATTTAACTAAAACTAGATCACCAATGTTTAATAAAGGAAAATTGGCATCCGGGATGCCTCTTTTTTGTTGTAACAGTTTGATTAATGATCCATAGTATTGCATTGGCATTAAAATTTCCAGTTTTGCCCATGGCTCTAGAATTGGAAATTTGCCCTGAGACAACTCGCTTGGGTGGTAAAGGTTAACCTCATTGCCAGATAGAATAGTTTTATACACAACTGATGGGGGAGTAAGAATTATTTCTACTCCAAATTCCCTTAAAAGCCGTTCTTTAATTATTTCCAAATGCAAAACACCATTAAAGCCACACCGAAAACCAAGACCAAAAAGGGGAGATTGATAGGGAACGATTGAAAGCGATGAATCATTCATCGCCAATCGATAAAGAGCCTCTTTCAAATTATCGAAGTCGAAAGTTTTTTTATTTTTGGATAGGGGAGAGGAATCTAGTGAAGAAATGAAAATGTTAGAATATACCATAGGTTGGACTTCTTTAAAACCTTCAACTGGCTGAACTAGCACTCCCCGCTCTTTTTCAAGATCACTAGTAATTGTATCTCCAACCCTTGCCTCCCCTACGGATTTAAGACCGATCACAATATAGCCAATTTCGCCACTTGAAAGTTTTTCCGTTTCCTTCATCTCGGGCGTAAAGATGCCAACTTCGATAACTTTGTCATTACTTTTAGATTTAATTAAAGTTAGTTTATCCCCTTTTTTAGTTGTACCATCAAGTATTTTACAATGGATTATTACCCCCTTGTGTCGATTGTACTGCGAATCAAAAACTAAACCTCTTAAATTTTTATTTTGTGAAATTTTTGGTGACGGTATTATTTTAATTACTGCTTCGAGCAACTCTTGTGTCCCCTCACCCGTCTTGGCTGAAATAAGATAAACTTCACTCTCATCGATTGCCAGCATATTCTTTAATTGTTGGTAAGTTCTATCTAGATCGCAACTCGCCACATCAATTTTATTTATAACTGGAATGATAGTTAAGCCTTCACTTTTGGCTAAATGATAATTATGAAGTGTTTGAGCTTGAACACCTTTGGTACCATCGATCAATAGGATTGCTCCTTCAACTGCTTTTAAGGCTCGGGAAACTTCATAGCTAAAATCAATATGACCGGGAGTGTCAATCAAATTCAGGATATATTTTGAGTTGCCATAATGATATTTCATTCGGACCGGTTGCATTTTAATTGTTATACCTCGTTCTTTTTCTAAATCCATCATATCCAAATATTGTCCTGACATTTTGCGGGAATTAACTGTTTCCGTCAATTCTAAAAAACGATCAGCTAAAGTTGATTTTCCATGATCAACATGACTAATGATGCAAAAATTACGAATAAAATTATTCATAAGTATGAATAGTACTCACTTCTGTCTGCCAGACAATGTCATCTGCCCGTTAGACAACACAACCGATTCAAAAATTATATCATCTCGATTTATTTTTTGATCAAATATATTTTCTAGATTTTTACCAATCCGACTTGAAACAGTTTTATTCAATTTTAAATCGTCCGCTTCAATTTGCTTGACTGTCACTTGTAATTTTTCGTCTTTTATCGATGGCTCTAAATCAACAACTACAGCGACTGAAATATTTTTTACCACCAATAGATCTTTTTGATATTTTCCTCGCACCTTAATTCCCATTACATTTATTTCGGCTGTAATATCTTTGACTGGAAAATCAGCTTCTTTATTTTGGCTCAAAAGTGAGGTTAATTCTCCCTCAGTAACAGTTAAACTTACCGTTTCACCTTTATTTTGATCGTTTTGTTGAACTAAATTACTTAATTTTGATTTTAAACTATCGAGTGCTTGTTGCGATGGTTCAACCAGCTTAACATTGGTCACGCTCGGATTAGATATTTTTTTTAAACCTAAAACAATAAAAACGGATAAAATTATGATAATGACGATAATAAAAATCGCAAAACTATAACAAGTACAAAAACTGCCTCGTCTTTTCTTGATTTTATCTACCTCTCCATAAAAATCTTTAACGATGCTCGGTTTATCCTTGTTTTTAGTTTTTGTTTCTTCTAACATTTTGGGTTAATTTTAATAATAATTGTAGAATAAGCAAGGGTTGATATTTCTCGGGTGGCAAATTAATCACCCAGGTCATAATAAAATAAGTAATCAAACCAACCGACGATGCAAAAATAAATTGAAGTAAAACTTCCGAACCATAACGAAGATCAAACGCAATCCCAACATAAGTCTTTGCCCATTGAATGGCAATTGCCATAAAAATTGAAGCAATAATAATTTTAAATCCTTGAGTAAAAATAATTTTTTTGCTAATAACTTCAATTTTGTGATTCAAAAAGTAAAACAATAAACTAGCATTAATAAATGATCCAACTGAAAAAGCTAAAGCTAAACCCATTACATCCATCTTTTTAGTTAAAATGATAGCACCCGTAATACTAACAATAATCGAAACTATTGAAATATAGGTTGGCGTTTTGGTGTCTTTGTAAGCATAAAAAGTTTTAGCAAATAATGGAATTAAACCCGAAAATACCAAAGAAACTGCAAATAATCCGAGCGTATCAGCCGTTAGAATTGTCTGCTCCCATCCGAAATGACCTGATCCAAGAATTAAACGAACTAACTGAATTCTCAATAATATTACTGCAACTGAAATTGGAATCAGATAGTAAAGAATCGATAAAATCGCTTTTTGCAAATGCTGAGTAATATCAACGACTTTATTCAAACTGACGGCTTGCGAAAGGGTTGGAAAAAGCGCCGTTGCCACCGAGGTTCCAAAAACAACTGTTGGCATAGTCTGAATATTATCAGCTAAACTGTACATCGAAATGGCTCCCTTTTCTAAACCAGACGCTATAGCAGTAAAAACGATTAATAAAATATGGTTTGCCCCTAAACCGATTGATCTTGGAATCATTAATTTAATAACTCGTTTGACAATTGGATCAAAAAAATTGACATTAATACTAATTTTTAATCCCATTTTATAGAGAGGAAAAAGCTGTATTAACATATGAAAAAACGCCCCAACAATCACGCCGATGACCGGACCATAAACCCCATAACGATCCGAAAATAGAATTGTCCCCAAAATAATAAAAAGATTATAAATTAACGGTGCTAATGAAGTAATCAAAAATTTTTTGTAGGAGTTAAGAATACCACTAAAAGAATAAGATAACGAAAAAATCAATGGAGATAGAAGTAACAAACGAGAAATAGAAATTGTGGTGTTAATTTTGTCCTGCGAAAAATGCGGGGTCAAAAACGGAATCAGATACGGCATAATAAAATATAAAATGGCACATGCCAACAAAATTACTACAAAGCCGGTTGAAATTATGGTGTTGGCTATTTTTAGAGCTTTTTCATCTTTATTCTCGACTAAAAGACTTGAAAAAATCGGTATAAAAGCGGCTGATATAGCACCTAAAATGAGGATATTAAAAATAAAATCTGGTATACGAAAAGCCGCAAAGTAAGTATCGAGTAAATCAGTTGGAATTTTTTGAGCTAAAAAGTGATCTCTTAATACACCTAAAATATTTGAGATAAAAAGAGTTACAACTAAAATGTAAGTAGCTACTTTAATGCTGTTTTTCCCAAATAGAAACTTAATTTTCATCTAATTCTATTTTATAATTAAGAGACTAATTTAGCAAATTCGTTTCCCTCGAGAGTTTCGTTTTTTAAGAGTGCTTCAGCAACTTTTTTTAAAGCCTTTAAGTTTTTTTTCAAAATTAATAATGATCGTTTTTTGGCGTCGCTAATGATTCGGCTGATTTCACTATCAACAAACCCGGCGATTTTTTCACTATGAATTTTATGTTCAGCTAATTCCCGACCTAAAAATACCATTTCATCTCGTTCGCCAAGCGAAACTAGTCCAATTTTTTCACTCATACCATAAATAGTAACCATATTTTTGGCAATTTTTGTAGCTTCCCTTAAATCATTTGAAGCTCCGGTTGATACTGACTTAAAGACCATTTCTTCTGTCACACGACCGGCTAACAAAGCACAAATTTCATCTTTAAATTTCTCTTCACTATGTAAATATTTGTCTTCATTGGGTCTGGTCCAAGTATATCCCATCGCCATACCTCGAGAAATAATCGAAATCTTGTGAACATTATCAGTATTTTCTAAATAATGGCTGACAACTGCATGACCAGCTTCATGATAAGCGGTAATTTTTCGCTCTTTTTCGGTTATTACTCGAGATTTTCTTTCAGGACCTAAGGCAATTTTTTCAATAGCGTGATCAAAATCAAGATTGTCGATCATAGTTTTATCATTTCGAGCTGCGCAAATGGCTGCTTCATTGGCTAGGTTTCTTAAGTCAGCACCAGAAAATCCAATTGTTATCGCCGCAATATGATCAAGATTAATATTTTTTTTAATTTTTTTGTTTTGAGTGTGAATTTTCAATATTTCTAGTCGGTCGTTTTTATCTGGCAAACCCATTATAATACGACGATCAAAGCGTCCCGGTCTCAACAGAGCTGGGTCAAGTACATCCGGACGATTAGTCGAAGCAATGACAATCACCTTTTCGTCTGTTTCAAATCCATCCATTTCAACTAAAATTTGATTGAGCGTTTGTTCTCGTTCATCATGACTTCCACCCAAACCAGTCCCTCGTTGTCTTCCAACTGCATCCAGTTCATCAATAAACAGAATAGCAGGAGCGTTTTTTTTAGCTTTTGAAAATAGATCTCTGACTCGAGCGGCACCAACCCCGACAAACATTTCAACGAATTCTGAAGCTGATATCGAAAAAAATGGTACACCCGCTTCTCCAGAGACTGCCTTTGCCAACAAAGTTTTCCCAGTTCCTGGCGGTCCTGCCAATAAAACACCTTTTGGAACTTCAGCCCCCAGGGCTTTAAATTTTTCTGGGGTTTTTAGAAACTGAACAACTTCAATTAATTCCTCTTTACTCTCCTTAGCTCCAGCCACATCTTTAAAGGTTACTTTTTTCACCCCTCTGAATAATCGGGCAGTTGATTTCCCAAATGACATAACTCGCATATTTGCACCTTGCGATGACTTTAAAATCATAAACAAGAAAAATCCGATTAGCACAACCGGCAAAAAAATTGAGAGCAAGTTAAGCCAAAGAGCGCCTTTATTTGGATCATTAATCGAAACCGCCACATTATTAATATCAATTCCGTAGTCAACTAGATTGGCAGAAGATTCTTTGTAAGTTTCAAGCTTAGTGCCATCTTTCAACTCGGCAATAATTTTACTCCCTTCAACCTGAATTTTTTCAACCTTTCCTTCTTTGATCTGAGCTGTTACTTCGCTAAGAGTGGTGCTTTTTACTTTATTATCAAACGGCAAAAAATATTGATAAAAAAGCACGATAAAAATTAAGCCGATAATGAAATAAATAATATTATTGTTCGGTTTCATCGATATCTTTTACTAACAAATACCATTAATTAAATTCTCTTTCTTACTTCTTGACCATTTTTTTATCTGTTTTCCCCTTCTTAATGGTGGCGGGGGTAGGATTTGAACCCACGACCTTCAGGTTATGAGCCTGACGAGCTGACCACTGCTCCACCCCGCTAAAACCTAAAACATTCTATTAGCACTCTGCTATATTAGCAGACTTAACTAATAAAATCAATAATCCAACACCGAAATAAATTTATGATTATATTTTACCCCCAATTAAGTACTGATACCATTTATACTGATTCGGATCTTGACTTGAAATCTGATTATCGTCTTTGTTTTCGCTAGCCTTAGAAGTCTGAGCGATCAATTCACTTTTTTGTTTAAGTTCATCGGGAAGAATTGAGAAAACCTTTTCATCTACTCGTTTTAGATTTAAACGCCGTCGAGCTTCAATGTCGGCAAAAGTTAAGGTTTGATAAAACAGTTTCATATTTTCAAGATCAGTATTTTCTTGTTTAATCTTTTCAATATTTTCCTTGAGAGTCGCAACTACTTTATTAATTTGATAATTTTTATAGACTGAATAACCGACCGTCCAGGCTGAATAGATAATAATTAAAAGGACAGCAAAATTTTTAAACGCCACAACAAATAGCTTTTCTCGTTCCATATTATTATCTTATCACAAATTCTAATATCTAAGCGTTAAATACTAAACAACTTCAAAATCATTAAATCTAATATAAATAAATTTTCGATTATTTGAATTTTATATTTGTTTAGATTTTAGGATTTTGAAGTTAGAAATTCCGCATTTATGCGGTCACCATCTTCCCGATTTTTTACCATTTTTTCGAGTTGTTTTTTTCTGATTATTTAGCATCCAATATTCGTAACCATAGTAACCGCCGACTCCAGCCGCCAAAGCAATTAGCAAAATAATAATGGTTACTAAAGCCCGGCTTTCTTCTTTTCCCTCATCTTTACTTTCATCGGTCGTCGCCTTAACTTCACCTTTACCTTCTTCTTCCGCTTGAACTACTTCTACAAAACTAGTTTTGGTTTTAACTAATTCTTTGGTTTTAACTAATCCTTTGGCAACTGCGTTTTTAGTGGTAACAATTTGGCTTGAATAGTCAGAATAGTTGTTATATTTGTCAACACTAGCGATTTCAAATACATATTCGGTTGCTCCGTTAAGATTAATGACTGAGGTCGAAGTGTTAATCTTATCAATTGAAACATAAGTAAATTCTTGCCCAATCGCATTTTTCTTGTAACGAATTGTATATTTTTCAGCCTCATCAACCTTATTCCAAGATAATTTAACTTCACTCTTATTGACTATTGTCACTTGAAAATTAGCCGGGGGTTTTGGCGCTGTTTGATCGGCGCCGTAAGCTAATGGAGTTAAGTGATCTAAATTTGCCCATACATAACCTTGATATTCAATTCCATCAATTGTTGTATTGCTCGTATAAACTCCCGTATCGGAATATAATCCCCAAGTATCGGTTGCGGAATCGTAATAATATATCCCGACAATTTTTGTCTCGTCTGTAATCCCAGCATTAGTTAGATCAGCTTGGGTATAATAAAATTTTAATGCGATTGGGAAAACACTATCATTATCAGTTTTAATTTCAAATGTTTTTCCCATCACCGAAATTCCAGTTGGTTTTTTATCGATCGGAGTTCCCTCATATTCACCAATAACTATATTAGCATCACCAGTGGTTTTATTAGTAACTTCCAAATACAGCCCATTGTCCTTAATTTGATCAATTACTCTATCGGTCGAATTAACCGTATCAACCGTCGGATTTGAAACATCATTATTGATAAAGCTACTCGAATAAAAAATTGTGTCGGAAATTATCGATGAGATATTACCGGCTTTATCTTTGAGTTGCATATAGACTGTATAGTTCCCGTCTTTATCCGTGGTTAGGGTAAAGGTTTTTGCAGTTGCAAAATCAATCCAATCACCCTTTACACTTTGGTCGATTGTACTAGCTGTAACTAATTCTTGAGAAATTTTCATTTTTTCTATCCCGTTCAAAGAGTCAGTTCCAGCAATAGTTAAATTCACATCTTTTTCGTTCGTAACTTCCTTGTCGGAATTAATCAACAAAGTACCAGTCGGGGCTGTTTTGTCATAACCAAACGACAGTATTGAACCTGAAGCATTATTTAAATTACCAGCTTGGTCTTGAACTTTATCGCTTTCAAGAGTAACTGTTACTTCCCCTTCCAATGTTGGGGTAATTTTTGCAGTAAATGTTTTACTATCATCAGATGATAATTCAGTCGCAATTCCATTAGTCACAGTTAAATCTTCCTTAGTAAAACCAACAACTATTTCATCAAATTTAACCGTGACTTCAACCGGACTCAAATTATATAAATCACTTATCGATGTGATAGTTGGAGTTGGTTTAGTTGTGTCCCGAGTTAATGTAAATTGACCAGTACTGAAATTATTTGCCTTGTCTGTCACCTTAACTTCGATTGTATAAACCCCATCTTTGTCAGCTAGTAAATTTCTTTTTGAAGTCGTATTTGTATCGTCAATATTTTTTACGATTGTAGCATTTCCATCTACGGGACCATCCTTTTTTTCCCAAGTCACTTCTTTTAATCCTGCTATTTGTGAATCAAAGGTTACATCCTTATCAACATTATTAGTATTAATATTTGTATATACATCATCACCCACAATTAGATTAGTTGGGTTGGTGGTATCAACTAATATATTTTTACTGCTTCCTAATGAATTAGATTGTCCTGGCGTCGGCAAAGTTAAATCTGCATTATTATTATTTGAGTCTTTAATAGTCCCACCATTTAATTCTAATGCCGTTGAAGAATGATAATCAAGATCAGAACTCTGATCCCCAGATTCAACCGTATAATTAAAAACTAAAGTGGTTGTACCCGTGCCTGTATCATAGGTTGCATATTTATCGGTACTACCGGTTTCTAATTTAAGTCTAGGCGAATCAACTACAGTTACGAGACGGTCAAAAGTAATCGTGATTGGAATAACTTGTCCCGTTTTGTAAGAACCATTTTCAAATGTAGATGAAACAGAAATGACACTTGCTCCAATATCAAATTGTGTGAAATGATCAGCTGAAAAGACCAGCGCCCCATTTGAGTACGAACTTATTGAGGGATTTGGATAACTTGAGCTACTTGGACTAATTACATTACGATCAACCGAATCATCTTTAACAATAATGTTTTTTGGTTGGGTTATACCGTAAAGCGTATCAAGACCGTACATAGTAATTATCGCTCCTAACGCTTTTAACTGATCAGCTGTTGAAACATCAAAAGCAATACTCCCTTGACTCATAGACAATTTCATTCCTAAGTTTTCAAGAATTTCTTTTGTATTTTTATCAGTTAAGTTAGCTTTAGATAAATAAACAATTTTCCCATACCCTGTTTTTTCGAACGATAATCCAATTGATTCTGAAGGATTTGTCATTTCGCTTATATTTGTAACAATTCCTCCTACTTCTATTTGAGCATCTAGTTGAGCTAGTGTCGTACCAATATTAAACCAACCTTTTGAGGGAGTGGATGAAACACTCCATCCCGAGTTGTAGATCAATGATTTATTGGGATCATCTGGATTAAGACCAGTCGTCCCACCGTATTCAACTCTGCTTAACTCCACATCCCCTGAATCATATAGAATCACAACTCCAGCCGTATCAGTAAAAGATAAAACTCCACTTGTGAGATACGAATCATCAATAACAACCAAACCATTAGCTGGAATGCTAACTCCATTTTTTATTGTTTTCGAAGAAGTTCCGTCGAATATTTTATGCCCATCCACAGGAATAGCTGTACCGGTCGTATTTATTAGCTCTACCCATTTATTAGTTCCATTCACAAACACCTCATTTATTAAAACTGTCGTTGCTGCTTTAGCACTACTAACTGAAATTAAATTAATCGGTAATGCAATCGTCACGATTGCTAACCAATGAACTAATTTTTTGAACTTTTTTACAATCATATTTTACCTCCGATTATTATTCAATTTATTTATTTTTTACAATTTTTACAATCATTATTTATTATTTTTTAAAAAGGCGTAAAAGATTAGATTAAAAAAGTTTTTAATAGATTCTTTTACGCCCTAAAGTTTATAACCCTAAAGCTCCGTTATCCACAATGTGCAATTTTACCGTTTTTACCTGCAAAAAATACATTACAAGCAATATATTTGTTTGTCAAATTTAGTATAGTTTTTGCGCTTGCAAAATTTTATGTAATCAAAAATAGACTGCCAACCCAGCAGTCTATTTTTGATTTTTTTAAATTTTACACTCTCCTCCTTATTGTTTAATTTTAAATTAATATTTCGGTTTGTAGTTTTGTATTTTGGTCATTTGAAATTGATTAGAAATTAGAAATTAATAATTAGAAATTGGAGTAATTTATTTATGAATTACGACCGTTGTTCCAATTTCCGTCCAATTGTACAGAGTTAAAGCATTTTCAGTTGAAAGTCTAACGCAACCATGCGAAATCGGTACACCTAAATGATTTTCCCCTTCTTTATAACCATTTGCCCATTCCGGAAGTGCGTGCAAACCATAGGTTGATCCAATAAACGCCATCCAATAAGGCATATAAAGATTGTATTTTGAAGAATAAGCTCTTGGATTTTTATTATTAATGGTAAAAGTACCGTTGGGTGTTGGCATACTCCACTTACCGCTTGAAACAACAAATTCATAGTCTTTATTTTGACCGTTGAAGGCGGCTAATCTTTGAGTTGATAGATCAATTTCAATATATTTTCCGACGTTTAATCCGGGTTGAAAAGGCTGTTCAACAATCTTGGCAGTCGGATCAGCCTCAACAAATTCGAGTTCAATATTTTTTTCTTGACCCAAATTGTCTAAAATATCTTTTTTAAGTTTTTCAATATTTAATTGACTACCCTTTTTGCCATTATCAACTACTTCACCATTTTGGTATTTAACAACCGGGTTGGCTTTGACAGACAGTTTATTACTTAATGCTTCGAGATATTTATCAATTTTTGCTTCTTCAACAACTGCTTTAACTTGATTATCGGTCTGCTCAAAACCAATTAGAGCACTGATCACCTTAACTTCGATTTTTTCCTTAATTTTTTTATTCTGTATTAACGATAATTTTGTTTTTAAAATATTTTCAATCTCAGTTTTAGTTCTAGACAAATCTTCTAATTTAATATCTGCTCGTGTTTCAACCATAGTTAATTCGTATTCACCGCTAAATGGATTATTAGTTATTAAATTGGCTAATTGATTAAAATCAAATTCTTGACCATTGATTTCTTTAACTTCGGAAATTATTCCGTTAGTAATTTCCAATTTAGCGTTTTGTGCTGGTTGATATTTTTCAGGTAATTTATTTATTTTACTCAGTATTGCATCTTCATTGTATATTACTGGTATTGATATATTCTTTGCATATGCAATTTTATCAAATGAACGGTTAATTTTTTCAGCTTCAACAATTGATTTAACTGGGTCGTATATTAATCCAATTTCAGTTTTATCTCCTTGGAACAAAATATCACTTCCATATTTAAAAATAATTTGGTTAGGTATTTTAGCGCTAATAATTTGATAAGCGTTTATTTTATCTCTAAACCCAATTTTTACACCACCAACACTTACATTAGCAATAATTAATTGACATTTGACAAACATCAGTATAATCACTAGTAATAAAATTACAATAGTGGAAGTAATTGTAATCAAAAGTGCAATTTTTTCTCTCTTCATACTTATTTAAATAATGATTTAATCCAACCAACAACTTTATTTAATTGATTATTATTGCTTTTTGCACCTTTAGTTTTTGACCCATCTGATGCAAATAATTGTACAATTAAAGTTTTACTTTCTCCTTTCATTGTTCCATTTACAACCGCAATGCCAATTTCCTGATAATCAGAATCAAGCATATTTTGATAATGGGTTGGTGATTTTACCCACGCATTAAAAGCATTGTCTTCGTTGGTAAATCCAATCGCTAAGTTTTCACCGGCGAAATTGTAGTCATAACCAGAAACTTTTATAGCATCCCAAGGGCTTAAGCCATTAATTACAAAATGATCAAAATATTGTTTTGAGAACATATCCTGAACCCTAAGATAAGCAGCTTTTTCTAACTTCTCATTAACAACAAGTAATTCTTTACCTTTTTCCAATCTTAAATTATTAACTAACTTATAAACTCGATTTGTTTCGCTGGATGCATAAGCATAATTAGAGATAAGCAAAATAAGCAAAATAAAAACAGCTACCGAAGCTATCTTATTAATGCTGACTGATTTTAACTTTTTAATTGGGTTGGTCATCGTTTTCTTCCAACCCTTTAGCCAACTACAGATCTATCATACCACAAATTTCTCACCCTGTCAAGTTACAAGTTGCAAATGCAACTTGTATAACTATTTATTAATACTGGTGCAGGATATTACATATTGTTCGAACTTATTTTGGGGAAATCTTTTCTCCAGAAAATAGTTTTCTCAAAACCGAGTCCGAATTGAAGCCCCGCCACATTGCCTGAATATTTGGAAGGCAGAACCCCAAAAAGAAAAAAGTCCTTTCCATTTTAGAAAAAATCGGGTATGCATAAATCAGAAAAGTAAGGAACATTTTTTCTCTTTGGGGTTGTCGAGTGAAGCGAGGCGACGGCGGAACGATACGAGCGTACGAGACAACTTCAAGCCATCACGCACGGAGTGCGTGATGATATTGTTTGTTTTGGAAATAAGGTTGTTCTAACTTGGTGCGCTCGGTAGGATTCGAACCCACGACCACCAAGGTATAAGCTTGGCGCTCTTACCGCTGAGCTACGAGCGCAACAATTTTATAGTATCAAATTTCCAACTTTAATTCAATAATATTTTAATTAGAATTAGAGTTTCTGATTACTATTTGTTCTGCTAAGATTGATAACAAAAATGAAAATAGATATAAATAATTACTACTAGACATTCGAACAAAACTAATCGATAAGATCATAATAAACAAATGATAAAACCACGAAAATTGATAATTGAAACTAGCTTTTTTGTAATATTTTATCATTTTATTATAAATAATAATTAATTTTTTTGGGCTGTATTGATTGATTGATAAAATATTTGAACCCATATTTTCGTTAGGATTATCGATGATAAAATTAACAATATTGTTATTTTCAAAAATAAATTTTCTTGAGACTTGAATGAATATTTTATTTTTTTGTTTTTCCGCCTTATTCTCAATATATTTTTTTTTCTCTAGCTCAGCCATATTCGAAATGATTCTGTTTTCTGTGATATTTTTAAGTCGTGATAATAATGTTGATTTTTCTTCTCCAGATAAATAGGTAAGGTTAATTTCTTGTTTAATAAATTTTTCATTCATTTGACTATAATCTGCTTGAGGAAAACAATTAAATATCATCAATCCAATTACCTCTCCCGGGTTTTTTTCATATTTTTTTTTAATTGCGGATGTTTTCGCTAAAACTAAAACAGTTTTCCCTTGATTTTCAAGTTTAATTTTTTCTCGTAGCAAAACCCCAACTACGATGTCTATTTCTTTCATTAATTTCATATTGCCAATAGCAAAATTTTCATTATTAATTCGACCAGTAATTCCCATACCCTGAAATCTATTAACGTGAGATATGTAATGCTTAGCCAATCCTTTTGTCTCAGCCTCAAACTTTACTGCTTCCGATAAAGAATGATCATCGTTTTGCATTAAGCTTGAAGCAATTTGTAAAACATATTTTGGATTTGAAGCATGAATATTTTCTAAAACATATTTGTCATTTGTAACAACACCACGAATATCAAGAAATATATCTCGACACTGGGAAATTTTTTCAACTATTTGATTATTTGAGTATTCTGTATCATACTTACCAATAATTTTTTTACATTTTATAAATGGTAAAAGGGTGGCATAATTAAAAATTTTTAAATTGGACGAAAACAAGATGATTAATAATAGCGAAATTATCAAACTATACTTGTCAATAAAAATATTATTTAAAATAAAAGCGCAAATAAGAAAAAATAAAATAACAATCCAGCTAATTAATTCGTAGCTTGAAAGAGATTTTTTTTCTATTAAAGATAAATCGGTTTTTCGCTCTTGAGAACCATCAATAATTTTAGGCGAATTATAAGATCGATAATATAAATAGTAGATTAGAGCAATTAAACTAATTTGGATTATAGTGGTAGTACGCTTAAAAATAACTAACTCTATGATTGAAAAGACCGTCCCGATGATTAGCCCAAGACTAACAAATCCTTCTCGAGAAAGTAAGTGTTTAAATGAAATAGTATCAACATATGAACTTTTCCCCATTAATAACCTTATTAATAATCTTTTTATTTTATTTTAGCACCTTGTTTCTTAAGCCAATCTCTTAAAGTTACTTCTTCTTGATAGCCAACTAATTTTTCTCCGCCTTCTGAAATAAAAGACGGGGTGCCATCAATTGTATATTTATCATAGAGCGAACTATCTTCATAAACATTCATACTTTTGACTCGAAATCCATCTTTAGCAATTGTATTTAATATCACTTCTTCTTTCTGACACCAACTACAGAGTGGACTCCAAAAATACATTACCGGTGATAAATCGTCAAAATATATTTTTTTTTGATTAGCAATTGTTGTCTCAGTAATGCTTTTATCAGCCGAGAGGTTAGACTGAGAATTACTATATGCCATAATCAATCCAAAAATTACAACTGTCAAAACAATGATGCTAAGTGTGATATTTTTCATTTTGCTCCTTATGCTTAATTTTAGTTTAGTATACAATATAAATCTAAAAAAACAAAATCATTATTGTTCTTGACAATTTGTTAAGTATAAAATATATTTTAATAACAAAATTCGCAACTGAACAATCGAGGGAGATGGGTATGTTCTGCAAAAGAATTGTTTTTTTAATAATTTGCGCCTTAACATTACTAACGCTAACATCTAGAAGTAAAACCTATGGAAGTGTGTTTGTTAAAGGGTTGTACCATATTCATGATAATTATTCCGACTCGTTAATTTCGACTCAAAATTTAGCGATTGAGTGCAAAAAAAATGGTTGTAAATTTATTGTAACTTGTAATCATAATGATTGCCGAACTACCAATCACTCAAAAACCTATATTTTACCTGAATGGAGCGATTATTTTCTAGGAGTTAATAAGGCTCACCCACATAAATCTGTATCGGAAACAAAAGAAGTAAATTATGTAAGAGAAATTATTGATGAATATCAAAAAATTTCACAAGAAATTGGTATTATAATTATTCCGGGAGAAGAAATAACGGCAAACCAAGATGCGTCAAATTGTTTACTTCACATTCTGTCACCTTTTTATTGTTTTGATGATAGTTATAATTTCACCAGTTTTCAAAAATATTATGATATTGAATCGATTCTAAAAAATTTAAAAGATAATCGGCGTTTGGCTGGGTTAGCCCATCCATTTTTGGATAAAACTCAAACTATTTCGGATGATCAATGGCACCAATTTAATCATATTGGTGTTCTACATCAACTAAATATTAAGAATTTTGGGATAATTTTTGAAAAATATTTAGTAGAAAATAATTATCGTCTTAAGAAAAATTTACCGCTTTTAGGAGTTACTGGTGATAATGATTATCACAAAGCACCAGTTGAAGTTAAATATCTAGAAAATCTTAACAGCCGTTTTACTTTTGTTTGGTTAAAAGATAATGAAGAAATAACTGAAAAAAATATCTTAGTTGCTATTAAAAATGGTCAAACTTATGCCAGTCTTGGCAATCTGACTTTAGAAAATATTAACTATATTCCGGGCGTTATTGCCACAAAAACAGATAATCAACTGAAATTTTTTATCAAATCGGTTAAACCAAATATTTCAAGTATGGCTTTAAATTATAATCTGGCAGTTTATTGTAATGGCAATAAAATTTTTGGCACTGAGGTCCCAAATTCAACACAAATAAAAAATAATTTCTTGGTCCCATTTAATGTTGATATTCCTTGCGAAGAAGAAAAAATGTATTTTGTTATTCAGGCATTTTACCCTGATTTTTTACTTGACAAAACTAAAATTCAGTTTACTCAATTAGTTACTTCGCCAATCATTATTAATCCAACACCATTGGAAGAAAAAGAATATTTCTGCGATTTTCAAGGTGATGTTTTCCAAAAAAAAATCCAAATGGAAATTGCAGTTAAAACTGTTTTACTGAAGAAATTTAATGGTGAAAAATATAGTTATAAATGGTTGGTTATTTCACGACCAAACGAGATTGAAACTTGCTCAAATATGATCGATCAGGGACAAAATTTTTCGTTAATTATCGCCAATATTAATCGGCTTTATTATGTAAAAACTTACATAAAAGATAATCAAACATTTGGCGATATTTATGCTTATTATCCAATTGAGCTACCATCAATTATTCAATTGACTAAAACACATAATTGTGTCGATATTTTAGATTGGAATTTCAATAAAAATTCAATGACAATCCTAACCAACAAAATCGAAAAGGGTAAATATAAAGTTTTTGACTTTTCACTTGATTTTGACCAAAAAATTACTAATGTTCGCTATTTAAGCGAACAAATAGTTAAAAAATATCAAAAAAGAAATATTGCTTACAAACTCGATTATTTCAATTTTGAAAAGATGATTTTGCACGGACAGAAAGTTTCTGTCTCAGACGATTTTATGACGCAAAATATTGGAATTAATAGTTTGACTAATGTAAGTATCTACAATTCAACTGAATTTGAAAGATTAAAACAACATGAATTTCGGGATATGGAAAGTCTAGCTATATTTGGTAAAGACGATTCTTGGCTTGGCTACAAAATAAAATATGATCCAAGTGAAAAAATTTACTTCATAGTCAATCTTAATAATTTACGACCAAATCGAACTTTTTATCTCATTTTTCAAGGTTGCGGAAAAAGTTATCACTTTATCCTAGATTGGAATAAAATTAAAACTTATCTACCATTTTATAATGAAAGTGCTTATTTCTTGCTAGCCACGATTGCTGGTGAAAAATTAACTCTTGGAAAATATAAATTAACTTTATTACAATACAACGGATCAAGTCGTAGTAACTACGATTTTATTCTTAGAAGAGATAATATTTTTTTGAAATAATATTGCCCCCTGCAAATACAGGGGGTTTTTCTGATCTGTGGATAACTTTATTACTTTAGTTTCGCTTTTTGTCTGTATTAATTAATTTTACAGATTTGGTCTTTGTTCGCTTTTTATTTATTATTCCTGTGGATTAAGGTGTGGATTACTTATTTTAATCTTGACAAAATATATTATTTATTTTATTCTATTGTATATTCGTACCTGAAAAGGAGTTAAGAATGAAACAATTAGTTCCATCTTTTCTAGTAATATATAGAGCTGACATTATTCAACGATTATTTAATTTATTTTTTGACTATTTTAGAATTGCGGAACAGCAAAACTTTGAACAAGCTATAAGTTCGTAATAATAATGTTTTAACTAATGATGAATTTGTTTGGCGATTGGTTCAAAGCAATATATTCAGAAATAATGATAATTTAATCGTTGTACTCGAAATTATTGATAAAAATGACTTAATCCAAGTCAAAACTTATCTAAAAAAATTATTTGAGTCAGAAAATCCAGTTAAAATCGAGAAAGTAATCGTTATATTTGGCGATGAATCAATCGCTTATCAATTTGATCGTTTGATTAAAAAATTTGATAAAGCACAAATCGAACTGTTGATTTTAAGTAAAAAATATCGTCAACACAAAAAACGCTTAGCAGAATCTCTTCTGACTGAATTGAGAAAAATTTTTTATGGTAGTGCCAGTATTTATTAATAATTAACGCTATATGAAAAACCCAAAACTCTTGTGCCACAAGGGTTTTTCTTATTTATTTTGAGCTATATCCTTTATAAAGAACCGTTAATAAAGTTAGTCCATATCCAACCCAATAATCAAAAGCACTAAAAATTGCCATACCGGTAAAGCGAACTGAAATTAATAGGTCGAGAATTAAACCCAAAACAATAAATATTAAACCATAGTAGAAAGCTGTTTTGAAATTATTTATTCTAAGTCGAGTCGCAACTATCCAAGTGGCTACGATTGAAAAAAACCACATAATGCCATATTTTGTCCAGTCGCCAAAACCATAACCAACTACGATTGATGTAACGATAAACATCGTTGCCCAAATAACTGTTCCGTAAATTAAAGCTCGATTTATTTTTAAACCTTCAATTTTAATTATATCTTTCATGCTAAAACCCCATTTCTTTTTTGGCTTGTTCAATTTTTATTCTTGCTTCTTTGTGTAACGCACGAGCATTATTGGATAACATTTTTTCAATTTTATCAGGATCAGCCATTATTTCTCGATATTTTTTCTGAATCGGAGTCAATTTTTCAATTATTTTTTCAGCTAAATAACGTTTTAACTCAACGTATTGAATAGTTTTATTTTCAATCGCTTGAATAAATTCAGAAATTTTTTCTGGCTTTCCAAACGCTTCAACTAAACCAAGTAAATTTTTTACCGCTGGGGATATTTTACCGGCTTCACCGGTAGCAGTAACCGCACCCATAATTTTTTGAGTAATTATTTCAGAACTATCGCCAAGGGCAATACCGCCGGTGTCGGTTTTTGACATTTTTTTTGTTGGGTCTTTGAGTGACATCACTCTTTTAGTTTTGGTTAATATAGCTTTTGGCTCGACAAAAATTTTCCCATAACGATGGTTAAATTTACGAGCAATAATTCGAGCTAATTCGACATGCTGAACCTGATCTTCGCCAACTGGAACTGTATCAGTGTTATAAATCAGAATATCTGACGCCATCAGAATTGGATAATTCAATAAACCAGCTGTAATATTCTCTTTTGAAATATAATCAGATTTTTCTTTGTACTGTATCATGCGAAACAATTCGGAAACAGGCAACACAGTTGATAATATCCAAGCTAACTCGGTATGCTCTGGCACCTGTGATTGACGAAATAATCTAGTTTTCTCTGGATTAATACCACAAGCGATTAGCCACGCAACCAGTTCTAAATTTCGCTGATGAAATTTATCCTTTTCGTATGGAGTCGTGATAGCATGATAATCAACAACTGAAAAAATACACTCATTTTTCTTTTGTAACTCCAACCAATTTGAAATTGCACCTAAATAGTTTCCAATATGTAATTCTCCCGATGGTCTAATCCCCGAAAATATTTTCATAATATAACTATATTATAATTAAGCAGATTTAACAAGATTTTTTTAGATAATATTAGCCTAATTTACCTAATTTACATTTTATTTACTATCTAATTTAAATTAATATCAATTTGGTAACTTTCAGTAATATTACTACTAATAATGCTAAATAATAATATTCCTCCCGATATATACGCAACACCTGAACAATTCTGAACCATATTAACTATATTTATTATACACAAATCTTCCGATCGGAAGATTTGTGTATAATTCTAAAATTTATAGCAGAAATAATTATTTAAGATTTTTGGTTGATAATATTTTTTGCTCTATAAAATAAGTAATAATCACTTCTTCGTTCTGTATCAACTCTGATATTGCTATTAAAACATATTTTGTAATTTGCAATTTTTTGCATATGAATTTAATTTCGTTAGTACAATTATAAGGATATACATATACACTTTTCTGAACTTTATAAAATCCAAATTCATATAGTTTTTTTCTCAAAATCCCTCTTTCAAAATGCTGTTTTTCTGGAATATCAAAAACTACCAGACGCCATTTCTTATCCCAATCTGAATGCTGACAAATTTTTAATGTTTTTAAAGATTGATTTTCAAGATATTTTCCACCTAATTTCGTTAATTCAATATATGTTTTTTTATTCTCAACAAACGTTTTTATATAACCTTTTTGTTTTAGATATGCAATCGACCGATAGGTGCTAATTTTATCAACCTCTCGCCACTTTTGATAATTTATTACTGTCTTTCTGTAACCTTTTTCCGCATAAAAAAAGGGTAAGCTAAGATCGAAAAGCGTTAATAACACTTCTTTTGCTCCAAGCCAAATTATTTTTTTAGTTGTTTTTTTCATATTTTTTATTTTCCACTCACATTTATATTATACCTTATATTATACACAAATCTTCCGATCGGAAGATTTGTGTATAATCATTATTTGAATAATAGAGTTTGAAAAATAAATAGAGTTGTTTCTGGTATAGTTGGAACAACAAGTAATTTACAAATATATATGACGGATATTAAATAATAAATACAAAATCCAACGACAGGAGGTTTTCTTGACAAAATATATTTTATCTGGTATAGTATTGAGGAATTCGAACCTGGACATGGAGGAGAAAGAAATGATAACAATGATGGCAATGTATTTGAACACTGTTTATCAGGCAAATTTTGATTATTTTTGGACTTTTATTGGTGATATTATTTTATTTGAACTTATTTCAGGAAAAACTACAAATAAGATAAAAATTAAAAAAGATAGTTCTGAGGATAATTGATATGGTTAAGAACAATCTTAAAAATATAATAACCATGTCTTCTCTATTCTTATTGATATTTTCATCAATTTCTTTTGCCCAAAATTGGGATAATTATGAAGGAAGGCTCCATCCGGATGGAAAGTTCCATAATCTAGATGGACGATTAAATAAAAATGGAAAATTTCATAATCTAGATGGACAATTGAATAATAAATACAACCAACGTGCCCCTAAAAATATAAAGGTAAAAAAATCAATTGATAAGCCCAAGGTGTCTAGTAAAGTCCCAGAAAAAAATTATAAATCACTCATTCACAAATTATTACTGGTATAATTCTATCACTATTGAGTACTCTTTTACTCGTATATTGTATAAAAAAAGATCATCTATTAATAACAAAACGAAAGCACTATTAATATGTATTGGGATTATTTTAATAACGGTAAGCAGTTATATCTTTATACCATTTGTTATACATTAAGGATCTACATCCCCCGTCATCTACAGGGGGGAATTTTTTTGAATAATCACTTTAGCGTAATATAAAAAAATTGGCGTTTGCCGATGGTTAAAAGTTTTTTTTGAGAATCTAGTTCGATTTTTTGATCGATTTTAAGAGTTTCACCGGCTAATTTTACTCCGTTTTGATCGAGTAATCTTTTAACTTCACTGCCTGAACTGTCGGGTAAAACTATTTTTAATAAATCTTGAACTTGAATATTTTTTTGTTCAATTTCAATAATTTTAATATCACTGGGTATCTCTTTTTTTTGAAAAACAGAGACAAAATGCTGCTCAGCACTTTCTGCTTCTTTTTCATTATAAATAATCTTTACAATTTCAAAAGCTAAAATTTGCTTAATATCTCGAGGATTTTTGGTTTTTAAATCACTCTTAAATTTATCAATTTCATTCATTGGATAACGGGTGCAATGAATAAAATAATCAATAATTTCAGCATCGTTTATTTTCATCACTTTACCAAACATATTAATTGGGCTGTCGTCTAAATTGATCGTATTCCCCCAGCTCGAGCTCATTTTACGTCCATCCGTTCCCATAATTAAATTGGTCATTAAAACATCTTGTGGTGTTTGTCCAAAATAGTTTTGCATCGTCCGTCCCGCCAAAAGATTGAATCTCTGATCAGTCCCACCAATTTCAACATCCGCCCTAATCGCCACACTGTCATAACCTTGCATTAACGGATACAATACTTCCCGTAATGAAACTCTTTTGCCAACCATTAATCTTTTTTTAATATTATCTCGAGCAATAAAATCGGCGACTGAAAATTGATCGGCTTGGACCGAAATATCGTTAAAATCAAGCCTCGCTAACCAACGAGAGTTAAATTTAACCTCTAAATTCTTTGCGGATAATATTTTTCGAACTTGGCGCAGATAATTTTTAAGATTATTTTTTACCGTACTCTTATCAAGCATTGGTCGTTCGCTCTCTTTGTCGGAAGTATCACCAACTAAACCGGTAAAATCACCAATAATAAAAACTATTTTATGCCCTAATTCTTGAAAATCACGCAACTTTAAAAGCGGAATTGCTCTGCCCAAATGAATGTCCGGACTGGTTGGGTCAATACCAAATTTAATTCGTAATTGTTGACCTGATAGTAACTTTTTTTCTAGGTTTTTTTTGTCAATTACTTCATCTACCCCTCGATTCAAAAGCCCATCGATTTTTTTTTTGTTAATATCAACCGCCATGCTTATAGTATAGATAAAAATAACACTGATGTAAAGTTAAAATTGATTGAAAATAAGTCAATTTTAGATTAAAATATGAATTGTTATTGGGGAGTAGTCGAATGGCAAGACGTCTGCCTCTGGAGCAGAAGATTGAAGGTTCGATCCCTTCCTCCCCAGCCAAATAAACGCTAAATAAATAAAACCTTATCTAAGGTTTTATTTATTTTAATACTGTAATTTGTAGAATTATGTTACAGCAGTGAATTTAGGACTGTAATTTCTTTATTAGAAAGTAACAGCTCTCCCTATTTACCGTACATTTATTGTAGCACTTGCGGTTTTTTCAACCCCATTATGCTCAACCTGGACAGTAATTATACCTTTCCCTTTTTTTACACCCTTCACCATTACATGAAGCTGGTTAAGAGTAGGACTATTAATAGAATAATAACCCGACCCGTCACTAGACCACATAACCATTACAGGAGCTCCAATGATAATTTTATTATTTTTGTCTCTGATAGTAGTTGCAATTTCAGCGCTCTTGCCAACATTGACAGTAACATTGTTGATTGAAACCGAACCTAATTCAAACGATGGTACAGGAATAGTTGTTCTAGGTGGAACTACGGTAGGAATAGTTATTATAGGATTATTTATTTTATAAGCAACCCAATCACTGTCAGATAATGGTATTTTTTCGGTATATTCAATATTTTCCCTTCTGGGCTTGGGAACACTGGTCCCTATGATTGGTCGCTTAAACATGTCCGCACTTGATTTGTTATTGTTGTAAACATATACACCTATCAATATAAGAATTAATGCAACCACTAACCCTATTCCTAACTTTACTTTGTTCATTTTGTTTATCTCCTTTCAAACGCTCTAACACATATTAACATATTACCTAATATTATTATAACTCTCTCTCTCTCTCTAAATCAAACCTGTAGATAACTTATCTAAGCAATTTTTTGACTATCTCAATGTTTTTTTTATCTGGACCGGTGTTGTCAAAACCGGGTACTTCGAGAATAAAAGGAATATTTTTCAGCGTTTTTTGATTAATAAAATTTTTAATATTTTCCAGTCCAATTTTCCCTTTGCCAATATTTTCATGACGATCAACATTCGAATTAAAATCAGTCTTCGAATCATTGAGATGAATCGCTTTTAAGTATTTTAACCCAATAATATTATCAAAATTTTTTAATAATTTTTCTGGGTTGCTTAAATCATAGCCGGATGCAAAACTATGGGCTGTATCTAAACAAACTCCAATTCGTGATTTATCTTTTGTTTTCGAAATTAAATATTCAATTTCTTCAAATTTAGAGCCGACACAATTGCCTTGCCCAGCGTTGGTTTCAATAATTAAAGTTGAATTTTTTGGCGTATTTAATAGTATCGAGTTAATATTATCGGCAATTTCGTCCTTAGCTTGATCAAATGTTCTTTCTCTTGAGCTACCAATGTGAAAAATTACACCCTGAGATTTCATCCACGAACAAACCTGGAGAGAACTAATAAGCGAATTTTTCGACTTTTCAACCAAATCTTTGTTAGATGAGGCAAGATTGATTAAATATATTGCATGGTAAAAAATATCTTTGACTTTAGTTTTTTTACGAATATATTCAGCAAATTCTTTAGCGCTTCCTTGGTTAAACTTTGAATCATTAAAATTTCTGGGTGCTGAAACAAAAATTTGGATCACATTAATATCAAAATTATTGATTTTTTCAATCATTTTTTTTTCTCCCCCAACTGTAGATATATGAGCACCTATTAACATAATTTTATTATAGAACAACTTATCATATTACCAAAACTCCTAAATACAAACCTGATTTCTTCGCAACCTTGAAGGTTGCGAAGCTTGGCTCTAGCACTTTGGAAGGTTCGACTAATAGTCAATAGCTCTTGGTCAACCTCTGGGGTTAATCAATCAAGTGTTACGAAACCAACCCCCTTGCGAACGTAGAGAACTTTTTTATATTAATCCTAGATCTTTTTTATCTGACATTTGGTGTCTGGGGTGGCACAGGTGGTAAGTTTAGATTTGAATTTTCAACCGCTGGTACTACTACTGGAGTATCGGTAACTAATTCTTCACTAGATTCCGATTGTCGATTGGCAATAAACGCATAAACTCCCGCTAAAACTAATATCACCACTAAAACCATCCATACAATTTTCTTAGTCATTAGTATTTCTCCCATCCTTTAAAAATTAACTTTTAATTTATTATATCAAAACTTAATTAAATTTAAAACTATCAATAATCGTTTTAAATTCATTTATCTTTTCATTGTCCGTAGCACTTTTCTGATAAGAATAGATTAGTAGAGCTTTGTTAGCATCTTTATTAAGATTTAGAATTGCTAAATTATTAACACTTCCAGAACCAAAATCATCATCTAGCACCAATGGCTCCCAATATTCAAGTTTTAATATATTGCCTAAAACTAAAATATCTTCTTCACTTTTCTTTTCGTAGCCCGGAAAATTGTTTATCTCTTCATTATTTTTAACAGTTAAATTAGTCGATTCTGTTTTTGAACTAACTAATAAATAATTAGGTAATGAGGATGTTTCTGCCCAACCATTTGGATAAGACAATAAAAAATTTTCCCCTTGATAGAGAATGGCAGATGAATTTTTTTCTGGTTCGGTCGTAATAGCAGTAATAGTAGTAATAGTAGTTGTTGAAGAGATTGCTTTAACTGGTGTCGAGGTATTATTTTTTTTCATTATGATTGGGCTTGTAGTGATAATTTTAGTCGAACTAATTATTCTCTGCACTTGAGGATTATTTTTTTGCCAATCTGAAATCTTAATTACAGCCAGAACACTAAAAACAACTACTATTAAAAAAATCAGCAGACGAACTTTAAAAGTGGTAATTTGCATACTTAAGTAATAATTATACTCTAATTATACTCTCTTTGCTTAAATAATAAAATACATTTATAATTAAGGTATTATTTATCAGGCTTGTTAAGCCAACTCGATTTTTATCAAATCTTATGGCAAGAAAAATTATCACTAAAAATATAAGAAATATTTTGCAAAAAACTTTAGTCATTATTTTGTGGTTAATTGCAATAATTTTTTTTATTTTAGGAATTTTTAATCTTGTCTATGCGAATAAAGTTTTGCCAAACATATATTTTGGCAATAAACCTTTAGGAGGATTGGATAAAGAACATTTGGGTTATGAAATTGAAACTCAAATCAAGCTTCTGGCACTAAAAGAAATCACCATCTCAATCGCTGAAAAGAATATTAATTTAAAACCATTTGATATTGATTTTACCCTTAATAAAGACGATTTTGTTGATGAAATTTACCAGTACGGAAAAAAGGACAATCTTTTTGAAACCCTTCAAGATCAACTTCAACTAATCACCAAGTCTCAAAGGTTTCCTAAAAGTTCGTATTATAACCAAAAAAAATTGAATCAATTTGTAGAGAATAATTTTTCTGAATTTCAAACTGAATCTCAAAATGCAACTTTTGCTTACCAAAAAGGTAAATTAGAAAAAGTAGCGGAAAAAATTGGCAAATCGATTGATAAAAATATGCTAATTAATGAAATAGAAAAACAGCTGATCAGTCAAAAAAGAACTCCCATAGTATTGATCGTTCAAACCCAAGAACCAAAAGTTTATTTAGATGGTTTAATTGAGGCTGAAAAAGAGGTTGAGAATTATATTTCTGCTAATCTTAAACTAAAATCAAGTCAAAAAAATGTGGTTATTTCAAAAGAACAAATTTTTGGTTGGCTACATTTTTATGCCAGTCGTACTCAAGTTATTAACGGTCAAGGTTATGTTTTAAATGTTGATTTATCAACTGAAAATATAATTACTGATTTAGCTGAAGTGGCAGAAAAAATTGATCAAGAACCAATTAACGCCAAGTTGGCAATTTCAAATGGAAAAGCGACTATTTTTCAACCGGCTCGAGATGGTTTGATACTTGATAAAGAAAAAACTGCCGACACAATTGTTTCAGCTTTAACTAAATCGTCAGCACAAAAAATTGAAATGACAATTCGGGTTGAAAAAGCTGAAATCAGAGATGACAATATCGAGAATCTAGGGATAAAAGAGTTAATAGGAACAGCCGAAACCAATTATAAAAACTCACCCAATAATCGGGTCAGCAATTTAACGACTGGAACAAAATATTTAAATGGTGCTTTGGTCAAACCTGGGGATGTTTTTTCAACCATTAAATCGCTCGGAGATATTAGTTCAGTTAATGGTTATCTACCTGAATTAGTAATTAAAGGTAATCGAACTATTCCGGAAATCGGAGGTGGACTTTGCCAAGTTTCAACAACTTTATTTAGAGCTATGCTTAATGCTGGTCTGCCAATTACAGAGAGAACTAGCCACTCATTTCGAGTCTCTTATTATGAACCCCCAGTCGGATTAGATGCCACCATTTATTCACACAAGCCGGATTTGGCATTTAAAAACGATACTAGTGGCTGGATTTTAATTCAAGGTTCGACCGACCCAGAAAAAAAGACAATTAAATTTGAATTGTATGGCACAAAAGACGGTCGGAAAAGCCAAGTTGATGGTCCTTATGTTTCGAATTATGTTAATCCAACCGATCCGATTAACGAAGATGATCCTAATTTAGATGAAGGGGTAACAAAGCAAATCGAAAAACCGCATCAAGGTGCTAACGCTGTTGCTTACTACACAGTCTTTAATCAAGACGGATCAATTCGAACCGAACAAACCTTCAAATCGAAATATAAAGCTCTCCCAGCTGTTTATAAAGTCGGAAAACGACCAGTTAATCCAGGTATATAAGAATATAGGGATTTAGAAAACAAGTCATTTTAAAATCAGTTCTATATCCCTGCATTCCTAGATTCTTGGATTCCTGCTTTTATTAGTCTTTCAAATAATGGTGCTGGATAGAAAGGACGGGATTTAAATTCCGGGTGGGCTTGAGTCGCCACAAAATAAGGATGAACATTTTTTGACAATTCAATAAATTCAACCAATTTTTTATTCGGTGACAAACCGCTCAGGACTAAACCTTTTTCTTTCAAAATTTTATGATATTTTGGATTAACTTCGTAACGATGGCGATGTCGTTCATAAATAATTGTTTTATTATAGATTGTCGAAATAAGACTATTCTTTTTAATTAATGCTTTGTAACTACCCAAACGCATTGAACCACCTTTTTTTTTGATTTTGATTTGTTCCGGCAAAATATCAATAACTGGATAAGGTGTTTTAGGGCTAAATTCAGTTGAACTGGCTTTTTTAAGACCACAAATATTTCTAGCAAATTCAATAACCGTACACTGCAAACCCAAACACAAACCTAGAAAAGGAATTTTTTTCTCCCGAGCAAATTGAATCGCTTTTAATTTTCCCTCAATACCTCTAATTCCAAATCCACCCGGGACTACAATTCCTGATAATTTTTTAAGTTTTTTATAGTCAATTTTCTCACTATCAATCGGAATTACCTTAACATTCACGAGATTTGAAATTCCAGCGTGCTTAAGAGATTCAACAACTGAAATATAAGCGTCCGGATTGTCTGTATATTTTCCAACTAAACCAATCTGTATCTCATTTTTAGTATTTTCGATTTGACTTTTAATCTTTTCCCATTGAGTTAAATTGGGTTTTCTATTTTTTAAATTTAACTTTTCTAGAACCTTAACAGCTAGATTATTTTTTTCTAAATTTAAAGGAATTTGGTAGAGAGAATTGGCATTGGGCGCTGGAATAACCGCCGATTCTTCAACATCACAAAAGAGCGCAATTTTGTCCTTCATCGCTTTGGAAAAACCATTCTTACTTCTTACAACTAAAATATCTGGTTGAATACCCCGGGAACGGAGCATTGTAACCGACTGCTGAGTCGGTTTAGTTTTCGGTTCCTCAGACGGATAAATATAATCGATTTTGGTTGTATGAACAAAACAGACATTTTCTCTCCCAACCCTCCGTTTAAATTGTCTGATTGCTTCAATAAACGGTTCGGATTCGATATCTCCGACTGTCCCCCCAATTTCAACAATTGCCACATCTTTTTTTTGAGCAACTTTTTTAATCCGGCTAATTATTTCATTGGTAATATGGGGAATAATTTGAATTGTAGCTCCAAGATATTCGCCAGTTCTCTCTTTGTCCAAAACAGCCGAATAGATCTGACCGGTGGTCGAGTTTGAATTTCGAGTTAAATTTTCATCGGTAAATCTTTCATAATGTCCCAAATCTAAATCAGTTTCGGCTCCATCATCCGTTACAAAAACTTCTCCATGTTGAAAAGGATTCATCGTTCCAGCATCAATATTTAAATACGGATCTAATTTCAATAGTCCGATTTTAAATCCTCTAGCTTTTAACAGCGCACCCAATGAAGCGACCGTAATTCCTTTTCCAATACCAGAAACCACCCCTCCTGTTACAAAAATATATTTTGTCATTTTCTAAAAATAGAACTTAACTTTTATGGGCTTTCTCCCTCTCCCTCACGCTAAAAGATTGGTGCCTTTAAGTCAAATTGTGGATAAAGTTAGTTAATCATTTTTCCCAAGAGATCGGGATTGATTGACTAATTATTTTAAAAGCTTCGTCAACATTTTGGACTAATTGGTAGACCTTTAAACCATCTTCACTAATCGCATTGTGCCTCTTGTAAACCATCTGATTTATCCAATCACTAAGACTCTCCCAATAATCAACCCCAACCAATATAATTGGAACCTTACCAATCTTTTTAGTATAAACTAGCTCTACTAACTCAAAAAATTCGTCAAGCGTTCCAAAGCCTCCCGGAAAAAATACATAAGCCTGCGATGCAAATGAAAGCATCACCTTTCTCGTAAAAAAGTGATCAAATTCCATTGATTCTTTGACATAGGGATTGATTCTCTGCTCATTTTTTAAGACAATGTTAAGTCCGACTGACTTACCCTTTCCTTCAATCGCTCCTCGATTGGCAGCTTCCATAATTCCCGAACCTCCGCCAGTAATAATTGTCATACCAATTTTTGCTAACTTCCGGGCTAATTCTTGAGCTTCGTGATAATGGTGATTTTTCTCATCAAAACGAGACGAACCAAAAAATGAAACTGTCTTGTCAAATTTTGACAGAAACGAAAATCCATCGACAAACTCTGACATAATTTTAAAAATCCGCCAAGAAGGATTGGTTTCAAAATCAAAACTCAAAAACTCGCTCTTACTATCTGTTACTGCATAGTGTTTCATTCCCCTCCAAAAAATATCTTTGCTCTTTTATCTTTTATTTTTACTCTTTTAATATTTTACCATACAAATTTAACATTTGCTCGGCAGATTTGTTCCAACGAAATAATTTTTGCCTTTGGTACTGTTTTTCAACAATTTTTTTCTGCAATTTTTTATCATCCAAAACTTGTTTAATTGAATCTGCAAAAACTTCAACATTTTCACAATCAATTTCACACGCCGAATTATTTGATATTTCTTTTGACGCAGAACCAGCGTGAATTATCACGGGGGTTTTCGAAGCCATTGCGTCAAGCAAAGGAAGATTAAAGCCTTCCATAATTGAGGGCGATAAAAATAATTCTGCTTCACTGTGGAGAACAGGAAGATCTTCGTACGGAACAACACCAATTAGCCTGACACGATTTTTTATCCCTAAGGTTGATAGTTGTTGATCAAGTAAATAATAATCAGCATAAATTTTTCTTTGTGGCGAGAAAACCCCTCCAGCTAAAACTAAATTGTGTTTGATTTTATCTTTATTCTTTTTAAAAGCCATCATCATATTACCAATCTTTTTACGAGCATCAAAACCTCCGATATAAAATATGTATGGTTTTTCAATTTGATATTTTCTTAAAATTCGACTTTTTTGACTAGCAGAAACTTTCTTTTCAAATTCATCCTCCAACCCATTATAAATAACTTCTATTTTTTTACCTGGCAAATTAAGATACTTCTTAATTTCTGACTTTGACCAATTTGAAACGGTTATCACCTTCAAAGCTTTTCGACTTGTCATTTTAATAAAAGAACGCAATATTTTGGCTGGTAAACTATATTGATATTCAGCTAAGCTCCAAGGAATAACATCGTGGATAGATTCAATTTGTTTAACCTGAGTAAAGATTGAAATTGATGGATAAAAACTATGAATTAATTGACAGCGGTTTTTTCTCGCTACTTTCGGAATTAAAATTTGCTCAAAATAAAATTTTCCTAAAAACTTTCCTAAAAATTGAGGATATGATTGAATGGTTAAATTAACCGTGTCAGATTCAAATTTTTCAATAATTTTTTTGTCAATCGCATATGGGCTAACAACTATAAATTCAAATTTTTCGTCTTTTATTTGGCTAAATTCTTTCAATAAATTGATAGTATAATCTCCAAAACCGGTATAGGGTCGTGTTAAAAAATAACCGTTAATTAAAATTTTTAATTTTAAATTTTCAATTTTCATTAAATTTTCAATTATTCAATTTTTCAATTGCCAAATTAATTCTTTTTAAACTTTCCTTTTTGCCTAAAACCCAAATTAATTCTTCGGGGGGAGGTGACTTTTCCAAACCAGACAAAGCCACCCGAACACTCCAATAAACATCACCATTTGAGAGTGAATTTTCGATCACTACACTCTGTAATAGCTTACTAATGCTATCAACCTCTATGGATTCAGATTTTGTAATTGATTGAGAGATTAAACCCAAAGCTTTAATAGTAATATTTTTGTTCGATTTTTTAAATATTAATTGATTAGTATGGTAATCGACTGAGTTTACCAACCAACAGAGTTCGGCTTTAATCTCTTCAAAATAACGAAGGCGAGGTTTAATAATTGAAATAAATCGAACAAAAATATTACTATCGATATCACCTTGATATTTTTCTAATTTTTGGACTAATTTATCATCTGGAATTTGTTGAATGTAGTGGTGATTAATACTATTTAATTTTTCTAGATCGAAAATTGCCCCACCTTTTTGTACCCGTGATATATAGAAAATATCAAACATTTCAGTGGTTGAATAAATATCATTAACTTTGAACTTTTCTTGGGGGTGAAACCCCAAAAGAAATAGATAATTTACCAGCGCTTCCGGCAAATAACCATTTTTTTTAAAATCTTTTGAAATTGAAACTGGGTCTTTCCGTTTACTCATTTTACTTCGATCTGAATTCAAAATTAACGGTAAATGAGCATAAATTGGTAATTTCCAACCTAAAGCTTTGATGATCAAGATCTGTTTTGGAGTATTGGATAGATGCTCTTCACCTCGAATAATATGAGTAATTCCAGTATCATTATCATCCACTACACCGGATAAGTAAAAAATTGGCGATTTATCGGACCGAAGAATTACAAAATCTTTTAGATCTTCCGTTTTAAATTCAATTTTACCACGCACCAAATCATTAAATTCAATCTTATTGTTTTCGGGCACCTTAAACCAGACTGCACCATCTTTTTGGTAAGCTGAATTTTGCTTAATTAATTGATTAACAATAGACTGATATCGATCAGTTTTTTGACTTTGATAAATTATTTCACCATCCCAATTAAGACCCAGCCATTTCAAGCCATTTTTAATATCTTCTTCATATTTAATCTGATTGCGTTCCTTATCAGTATCTTCCATCCGTAACAAAAAATGACCTTTATTTTGCCTGGCAAAAATATAATTAATCAGTGCCGTTCTAGCAGTCCCAATATGAAATTTACCGGTCGGGGAAGGAGCGATGCGAGTTTTAATCATAATTTTAATAATTAAATATAAATTCTAATATCTAAACTCTAAATAATATCAAAATCCAAATATTAAATAATCAAACTGTTTTGAATTTGTAATTTTGGTAGTTTGAATTTGTTTAGGATTTAGATGTTAGAATTTCGGATTTAATCATCTGTAACCGCATTCTCTATATGTTCAATTTTAAGCTTATTACCCCAAATATCAACTACAACCGAAACAGCATCAATTCTAACTTCTTCATCAAACAAATTATTTTTCTGCACATAGACTTTAATACATTCTAACAGTTTTTTTTGTTTTCTAGTATCTATCATCTCTAAGGGATTGCCAAATTCAAGTTCTGTCTTGGTTTTAACTTCAATAAAAACGATCGTTTTCTTATCTCGCATAATTAAATCAATTTCACCGATATAATTATAATAATTTTGTGCTATCAATCGGTAACCCTTTTTTTGAAGATATTCCAAAGCGTGTTTTTCTCCTTGTCCGCCTAATTTTTTTCGAAACATTGTCATCGGATAATTTGACTAATTAGGGTTAACTTTGGGAATTGATTATTTAAACTATAATAAGTTTTGCCCCGACTCAGTTGAATGTTAATAAAACCGGTTTTAACCAATTTTTTTAGCGATGGTTGGATGGCACCATTTTTGTGTCTAATTTCTTGAGCAATTTGAGACTGATAAAATTGGCTATAGGGTTGATTCAGAAACAATTTAACCAGTCGCCAATAAATATTATCGGGAAATATATCCCGACTTTGATGTTTTGAGTTCATAATCCTATCGTTGCATAATTTTTATGCAACGTCAAATCAGACTTCTTCTTGATGGGTTTTTTGTGCTTCTTCAAACTTCTTTTCGAGTGCTTTTTCTTCCAATTTTTTTTCTTTCTTTTTAACTTTTGCTTCCAGCTCTTGCTCGTGTCTAATTTTATCTAATTCTTCTTCAGCCGATTTATCTTCCCATACTTTCTTATCAATTTTTTCACCTTTTAACTTAATTAATAAGCTTTTAATATTACGCAAATAGTAGAGCTTAGCCCGACGAACCTTGGCTTTTTTAAGTCGTTCAATTTTAATAATTGTTGGCAAGTGCAATGGAAAAGTTTTTTCAACACCAACACCGGCTAACGATTTTTTGCGTAGCGTAAAAGTGGCGCTAATGCCTTTGCCATGTTTTCGGGCAATCACCACACCTTCAAAAGTCTGGATTCTTTCTTTCTCGCCATCTTTAACTTTCTGATATACTTTAATTGTTTCACCCGGTCGAGGATCGGCTTGATGTTTTGAAAGATATCTTTTTGAAATTTCTAATATTTGTTGGTTCATCTTGTCTACAATTAAATTCTAAATACTAAACTCTAAATCCTAAACAATATATAAATATCAAATTCAAAAATCAAAAACTTATTTATTTAGATATTAGAAATTATTAATTAGATATTCTCTTTTTTATCTCTGATAAAAAAGAGTTCCCTCCCTCGCTGAGCAATTAGCTCTTTGAGGGAGGGGGTTGTCACGATTGGTCCAGTCTTGGACTGCTCGACGCATTCAAAGATTTATTGTCTCTTGCTCGGCGTCCATCCTGTATCCCATCGTGACGGGTGTGAGAACAACACCCGATCGGTTGTGTTGTCCTCAAAGAAGTTCTTGTTGTCCTCACTTGTACGGAAGTCGTGTTATATGAGTCACCACAAGTTGATGACCACACGGTATCACGACTACCGGCTTTCCATTGGGAGGAGTCATTTTGAGGAAATTCGATAATCTTTTTAGAAGATCGATTCCCTGCTCCTTGAACTCGATCTCATTGTTGGTGGATGTATTCTTGTCAACGACCTTCATCGTTACCGAAAATCTTCCACAACCATTCGACCGAGTTACGAGAAGCGACTCCTCGTCAACTACCTTTCCTCCATACGGAGTACTCTTTAGTTGCGTCAAATGCTCTGGCACTGTCATCTTTTTCACCTCCCTTCGTACCCCGGGCGGGGTTGATGGAAGGCGAAAGGGGTACTGCTTTTTCATCCTCTGATTCCCTTTCGATTGATCTACCGGATCTCGAGGTTGAGATTTCCCGTTCGTAAGAACGAAACTCCGCAACAGCGGAGAACCGGTTTCAGACTGACGGGGTTTTAGTGCCCCGTTCCTGACAGATTGCCGAGTTCTACTCGGCTTGAACATCGAAACTGGGGCACTTCGAACAAATCTTCTTTCCTCCGTTTCGTTGCGTTCTTACACAACTCAGCGATCCGGGCTTATGCCCATAATCACTGCAACGAACCGATATCGATTTTGCCTCAGGCTCCCTAGCGTGTGCCAAATCTTTCCTCACAGAACAATCACCTCCTTTTCCAATGAGCTCCCTGCAATCCGATCGTTTGCAAGGGCAAACCAAAAAATTTTAATTACCAATTTACAGTCTTCAATAAATTGAAATCAAATTTTCTGTTTTGCACTAACAACACTAATGAATGTTTTTTGCGTTACCTTATGGTTAAAATTTTTAACTCTCTTTTGATAAAACTTTACAAAACCATCTCTAATTGCTTGTAATGTATCGTCACCGGTTTGAATTACTCCGACACCAGCGTACCATTTACTGCCTCTTTGACGAATGAGAATATTACCACATTTGACTTTTTCTCCGCCAAAAAGCTTCACGCCCAAACGTTTAGATTGCGACTCCCTGCCTAATTTTGTACTTCCTTTTGCTTTTGTATGAGCCACATTAATTCCTTTACTAAAATAATATGTTATTATAATAGCATAAGAGTTAAATAAATGCAAAAATAAAAATAAATTCTAAATTCTAACAGCTAAATCCTAAATAAATTCAAATTATCTAAATTACAAATTCTAAACAGTTTAAGTATTTGATATTTGGATTTTGATATTGTTTAGAAATTAGATATTAGATATTAGAAATTAGAAATTAGAAATTAAATTTTATGTATTGCTCCCTTCACACTCATTCACACTATTCTCTTCTAGATGGTCTTGCCAAGATCCCTGATTTGGTGAATCGAGCTAAAGAGATTAAAATGCCAGCTTTAGCGTTAACCGATCACGGTGTTATGTATGGCACTATCGAGTTTTATAAAACTTGCCAAGAAAATAATATTAAACCCATAATTGGTTGTGAAATTTATGTAGCGCCTCGATCACACTTGAAAAAAGAGTTTGGTATTGACAATAAATATAATCATATGACCCTTTTGGCAAAAAACGATCAGGGTTATAAAAATTTAACCAAACTAGTTTCTATCGCCCATTTAGAAGGATTTTATTATAAACCTCGAGTTGATAAAAAAACAATTCGCAAATACGCCGAAGGAATTATTGCCCTCTCGGGTTGCCCAGCCGGGATTTTATCCCAAATGTCAAAAAAAGACAAACTGGAAAAAATATCCGAAACAGCTCTTGAATGGCAAAAAATATTTGGTCAAGGCAATTTTTATATTGAAATACAACCTCACGAACAGATTAGTGAAATCAAAAAAATGAATCAAGTATTAAGAAAAGTTTCACAAGTTACTAAAATTCCACTCGTCATTACGACTGATTCCCACTATTGTCTCAAAAATGATCAAGACGCCCATGAAATTTTGCTAAAAATCAATACCGCTTCAACTAGCAAAGAAGATAGTGGTATGTCTTTGAAAGATTTTCATCTTCACCTGCACAGTGATAAAGAAATTAGAAAATTGATGCCAAATGACTCAGAAGCGATTGATAATAGTGAAAAAATTGCTGATAAAATTGATTTTAAATTCAAATTCGGTGAATATATTTTACCAGCTTTTCCGCTTCCTGCTAATGAAACCGATTCTTTTGATTATATGAAAAAATTGGTTTATCAAGGGTTTAAAAAAAGATATAAGAAAAATAATATAGAAGCTAGAAAACAAGTAGAATACGAACTTGAAGTGATTAAAAAAACTGGTTATACTGACTACTTTCTGATTGTTTCCGATATGATAAACTGGGCAAAAAATCAGGGAATTATGGTTGGACCAGGAAGAGGTTCGGCGGCTGGTTCAATTGTTTCTTATTGTCTAAATATCACAAGTTTGAACCCACTCGATTTTGGACTGATTTTTGAAAGATTTCTTAACCCTGAAAGAATCTCAATGCCAGATATCGATGTTGACTACGCAGACGATCGGCGTCACGAAGTAATCAATTATTTAGTTCGAAAATATGGAACAGATCGAGTCGCTCAAATTATCACTTTTGGAATTATGAAATCCCGAATGGTAGTCCGAGATGTCACTCGAGCCCTCGATTATCCATACGCTATCGGTGATCAAATTGCCAAATCGATTCCGATGGGTATGGCGCTTGAATTAGCACTAAAAAGCTCATCCGATTTGCTTGGTTTATATAACAGCAACCCGGATGTCAAAAAAGTTATTGATATGGCGTTAAAATTGGAAAATGTCGCTCGACACGCCTCGACTCACGCCGCTGGTGTAGTCATTTCTAAAGAACCGTTGGTCAATTATTTACCGTTACAAAGATCAACCGGTAGTAATGACATCGCATCGACTCAATTTTCTATGTACGATGTCGAAACTATTGGTTTATTAAAATTGGATGTTCTCGGGTTAAAAAATTTAACCATTATAAAAAATACCACTCGAATTATCAATAAAGTTTATGGCAAAATAGTCGATATTGACAATTTACCGCTGGATGATAAAAAAACTTTCGAACTTTTCAAAAAAGGTAATACAGTGGGCGTTTTTCAACTTGAATCAGAAGGTATGCGCCGTTATATAAAAGAGCTTCAACCGACAAAAATTGACGACATTATGGCGATGGTTGCTCTCTATCGCCCTGGTCCGATGGAGTTTATCCCCGATTATATTCGTGGGAAAATCGGTGGCAAAAAACCAAAATATCTTCATCCAAAGCTTAAGCCAATTCTTGAAAATACTTACGGAATTGCTGTTTATCAAGAACAAATTCTTCAAATAGCTCGAGATATTGCTGGTTTTTCTTATGGTGAAGCGGATGTTTTACGCAAAGCAATCGGTAAAAAAATAAAAAAATTGCTTCAAGAACAACGTAAAAAGTTTGTTAAAGGCGCAATTGAATTTAGTCAGATTGACAAAAATTTAGCCGAAAAACTTTTCGATTTTGCCGAACCTTTTGCTCGTTATGGTTTTAACCGAGCTCATGCCGCTTGTTATGCTATGATTGCTTACCAAACGGCTTATTTAAAAGCTAATTATCCAGCCGCATTTTTGGCAGCTTTGCTGACTAGTGAGCAAAAAGATTTAGATAAAATTGCGATTGCGGTTAATGAAGCCGAAAAACAAAATATCAAAGTTCTGCCACCCAATATTAATGAAAGTTTTCCTGAATTTGCAATTGTCAAAACTGGCAAAAAAGAAACTATCCGCTACGGATTAATGGCGATTAAAAATGTCGGTGTCAAGGTGGCTGAAATTATCACCCAGGAAAGAATTAAAAATGGCGTTTACAAAGATCTGAAAGATTTTATTAAGCGATTACCGACCAATGTATTAAATAAAAAATCTTTGGAAGCTTTAACTTTTTCAGGCGCATTTGATAGTTTTGCCGAACGAAATCAAATTTTTGAGTCAATGGACGAGATTCTGAATTTTGTCAAAGCCAAGTCGAGAGCATCCAAACAACCAGATCTTTTTGGATCAACTAATACTAAAGTTGAAGATTCGCCTTTTGAATTGAAAAATGTTGAACCAGCCAACAAAAGAAAAATTCTCACTTGGGAAAAAGAATTTTTGGGCATTTATTTAACCGAGCACCCGTTGCAAGAGCATATAAGTTATCTAAAAAATTTACCTTTAAATACTGCTAGTCTAAACGAAAGATTGATCAATAAAGAAGTTTATCTAGCCGGAATTTTAACTGAATGTAAAAAAATTATTACCAAAAATAATGCCAATATGATGTTTTGTCGCCTAGAAGATTTAGTTAGCTCAGTTGAATTAATCATTTTCCCGAGAATTTTAGAAAATTATCAGAGCCTTCTAATGCCCGATAGTTTAGTCGGGGTCAAGGGCAAAGTAAATTTAAAAGATGGTGAAATTAAAATTTTAGTTGATGAGGTTGAAGAAATCAATCAACAAAAAATCGGCGCTGAAATAGTTAAAAAGTTTCAAGCTAATCAAACCAATCAAATTATTGTCACTATACCAAGAAATAGTAAAAAATCACTATTAGAAAAAATTAAAAATATTTTAGAATCTAATCCGGGAAATTGTAATGTAATTTTAAAAATTCCAGTCAATGGTAATTATTTTGAAAAAAAATTGAAAACAAGAGTCAAACCGAATACGAATTTATTCCAAGAATTAAAAGAGATTGTTGGTTCAAATAATCTTTCGATCTAAAAATTTAGTGGTTGGTACTTTAATTCTATTTCGCTTTCACTCGGTACAATTAACATTAACCCAGGTAAAGTTTGAAATATTTTGCCCTTTTTTGTTTTCCAAGCCGGGTGATAACTAATTTTTATCCAATAAGGAATATTTGGCTCTAAATTAGAAAGTTTAATGCTTTTTTCTGAAATTTCGATTTTTGGCGTTGTAATATTTTTTGTTGATCCAACCTTTTTTGGATCAGTCAAGAAAAATAAATCATCAATTTTTTTAAACTGATCAGATCTTTTTTGATTAATTATCACCGGAATTTTTAAATAATCCAACATCCAAGTTATTGCCAATTTTTCTCTCTCAATTTTATCAAGCTTTTTATCAAGAACAACAGGTTCAAATACGACCGGCTCAATAATTGGGCTTATATTTTTAACTATAAATAAGTTTAGACCATTTTCGTATTTTTTAAATAATTCAAATTGCTCCGGATGGCTGAGAAAATAATTTGAGGTTTTACCGACTAAAATATAATTGATGGCTAAAAATTTTAAATGTTCATAAGCCCTATCTTGAGTGATTCTTTCTTGGGGAATAAGTTGAAAATAATTACCGACCTGTTCTTTGTGAAAAGATAATTCAGCCATAGTCAAATAGCTAATCGGAGTTGTCAAAGCCGATTCGAGATAAAGACCAGCAACATAGTCATGATGGGTGTAAACTGGAATCAATTCCATACCTCTCGGTGAAGAAAAAACACTTACTTCATCATCATATTCATCTAATATTCTGCCTTTTGGTAAACTGTTCAAATCATTAATAATTTGCTGACTAACTGCAGGAAGTTGGGGGTTCATTGCATAGGAAAAATTACCTTTGATAAATTGAGGTTTGGCAATCAAAATAAAACTGAAAAAAAATAGAAGGGTTGCAATCATACCCACTATTTTTATTGATTGTGTTTTTTGTAATGCAATATTTTGTGTCGCTAACAAAAAAATGAAAACGAAATAGTAGGCTAAAAAGCGTGGTAACCAGACGCTGGTATTGACTGGCATAATTTGCCATAATAAAATTCCAGTCAAAGAAGCAATGATTAAATACCAACTGGTTTTTGAGAGCCAGTTAATTGGTAATATTAATATGTAAGCCAACCAAAGCATTTTATTTTCATAAATGTAGGTCCATAAATCACGACCGGCAAAATATCCAAGATTAGTAGTGTAATTTCGGTAAAGTAAAAATGGAATTATCCACCAAAAAATCATCAAAAAAGAAACAACACCGACTTTAAAATAATAGATCATATCTATTAATTTTCTTTCTTTTAGAAGCCACCAAATTGCAATAAACGAAACAGCAAAAATGACTGATAGCATATGTGATATAGCCATTAATGAGAAAATTATAGCGGGTAAAATTATTTTCTTTTTTTCATAAATTAAACCCATAAATATCAAAAGAAAATTTAAGCTCCACATATGGGTAAATTCACCAGCAAAGGTAGATTGAATTGATCCGCCAATAATTGTATTGGGCGGAAATAATAATGGAAAAAGAATTGCAAAAGAGAGTAAAATCGGATATTTAGCTTGAATTTTTTTACCAAAATAGTAAGCCGATATTGGCATTGTGTAAGTTCCGAGCATAACGATTATTTTGAAAGCAATTGCCAACGGTATGCCAATTTTTGTTAACAATCCGCCAATCCAAAATGGAAGTGGAAAATAGAAAGAAAAAATTGGCATACCGAGATACCAATCATTAGTCCAACCAAAAAAACCAGGAAATATATTTTCCGCCATAATTTTGAGCGCTGTTTGATGCGAACCTAAATCACCACCCCCCGCTACAGCTAGATCAAATATTTTAGTCGGGGGCAAAAAATTAAACAACAAAAAATAGATAATAAACCAAAAAAAAAGCGTCTCAAATTTTTGCCAACTAATTTTCATTGCTAGTACTATTGTACTTTATACTGCTATTTTTTAGCAAATATTAAATAAATAGTTACTAATTAGTTCCTGCTGACTGGAAAACTTATTGGAGGATACCTGTAAGGATTGTTCGTGGGTGAGTGTATTAAATTAAAATTCCTTATTTTATTCATTTCCTTCCTTTGTTTTTCAATCTTTTCCAATTGTTTTCCTAAAATATAACCTAACTCAACGGGTACAGCATTCCCTATTTGTCTATATTGTGAACTATTTGACCCATAAAAAATAAAATCGTCCGGAAAAGTTTGGATTCTCGCAACTTCTCTTATAGTCATCCTCCTTTTCTGAGATGGATGCGGTAATATTACCGGACCGCCCGTACCCCCACCCCTTCCTACAATTGTTGGAGACGGTTTATTTGGATCAGTGTGTCTATTCCCTAAATAACCATTAATTTTTACTTTATGTTTAGTTCCATGATGATTTGGTATTTTATCGCTATATTCTAGTGGTAAATCACCGATTACTTCATCAACAGTTTTATATGTTTTTAATTTAATTTTTTTTAAATTTAATTTTAATTGTGCGTTTCCTTTTTTTTCTCTTGGGGCATGAGTTATTGAAGGAAATTTAAATTTTAAATCAATATCTTTTCTCACACCAACCATGACCATTCTTTTTCTTAACTGTGGTATACCATAATCAGCAGCATTTAATATTTTCCATTCAATATTGTACCCTATTTTATGAAAATCATTTAAAATCATTTTAAATATTTTTCCTAATTTATTTTTTCTATCATCCACTGTCTCGTAACCACCTAAATTTGTTATTCCTTGAACATTTTCTCCTAAAAAGTATTTTGGATTTTTGTCGTGGACAATTCTTAACAATTCTTCATATAAAAAATTTCTTTTATCTTTTTCGTTTCTATATGGATTGGCTACCGAAAAACCTTGGCATGGGAAGCCTCCAATCACTAGATCGCAATCAGGAATGCTTTCAGAAGGTATATCTAAAATTGATTTGCATATAACTTCTTCGTCTATTTCTGCGATATTTTCTATATATGTTTTTATAGAATCTTTATCAAAATCATTAGCCCATATTATTTTATGACCCGCTTTTTTCAAACCTAAATCTAGTCCACCACAACCACAAAACAATGATACGATATTCATAACTTATGTTAGTTTATTTATGTTTGTATCGATCTCACTTAAAATAGTATCACATTCATCAAAAATCAATTTTTTGTATTTATGATTGTTGGGATATTCATTAACATATTTAATAAAATACATTGATATTTTTTCTTCCGTATTGAGTAATTTATTAATAATGTGGTTATCTAAAAAATCAAAATCTAAATGTACTCTTTTACCTATTTTCATTATTTTTTCTCGATTCATTCTGATTGAATTTCCTTCCCAGCGATTAACCACTGATATTAGTTTTTCTGGAGTTTTAGAATTTTTTACTAGTAAATTTACAAAATCTTCACCCTTAATTAAAAATAAATCGATTTTTGTACTATCTTTAACTAGAATAATTAAATCGTCCGAAAAAACAAATTTTACAAGACTAGAAAAGCGGTTTTAAAACTTATTATATTGATTTTGTTTTTTTATCTCATATAGTAAATTATATAATCTCTGCTTTGACCCTAAGCCGATTTTTTCAGAACTCACGCCCTTTCTTTCGTTTAAAAATTTTTCAATATTAAACCCACTAAATAAAGTTGTTTTTTCCAATGAACCAAAATTAATTTCTTTATTATTTTGCATTAAAGTCTTAACTGATACAAAGTAATTATTACTAATTTTTACATCTGCTTTTTCTCTCTTATTTGATACTGCGAACCCTGTGATAGTCTCATTCTCTAAATAAAATTTTTCATCATTATAGTTGCCTCTTTTTTCTTCATCTGTGATCGTCCCATTAAAAATAGTAGCAAGAATATCTTCAAAATCTCTTGATGTTGTTTTTCTTTTTGCTACCGCTTCTTTTGATATATTGTTATACAAAAAATAGTTCAGATATGCATAATTAAATCTATTTTTATCAGTTTCTATTTTTTTAAAAAAATAATGGATAGAGCTTAAATTAATTTTTTTATTTAAAATCGTTTCATGGCTCTTAATATTTTCGGTAATGATTTTTAGAATATTTAAATTTGTCATCGTAGATCAATTATTAATTAATAAATTTCTTACTTTTATCTTACACAATCTACAACCTACTTGGCAAATCTCTTTTTGAGGACGAGGGTTTGTTGAAACATTTTAAGAGCGGTTTTAAGATTGATGCCACCTTTTTTATTTTTCCAATTCAAGACAACTGGCAGTTCAACGATTTTTAAATTGTTTTTTGAGGCTAAAATTAAAAATTCAAGATCAAAAACAAAACCGTTATTTTCAACTTTGCTAATAATATTTTCAGTTCTTTTTTTATTTAACGCTTTGAGACCAGCTTGAGTGTCTGAAAAATTAATTTTAAATAGAATTGAATTTATTTTGCTAAATATTTTACTAAATATTTTTCTTTTTAGCGAATAATGTACCCGACTTCTTTTATCCCATTTGTTAGCGATTGCTATGTCAAATTTGTCTTGTTCGATTGCTTTTACAAAATTTGAAATCTGTTTGGGCGGAAAATCGCCACCAGCATCAAGAAAAACGACTACATTGCCTTGGGCTTGAGTAAAACCATATTTAAGTGCTTTTCCTTTACCCTGATTTTTTGAGAATTTTATGCAATTAATTTTGCTCGATTTTACTGCCTTAACTTCCTTAACAGTGCTATCTTTTGAACCATCATCAATAACTATTATTTCATAATTCGGAAATTTAACATCGAAAAATCTGGTTAAATTGGATAAATAACCTTTAATTCCCGCCTCCTCATTGTAAGCCGGAATAATGATTGAGTGCTTAATCACTTTTTGAATTTATTATTTTTGCGCTGGCATCGTCCTACTCTCCCAGTCCCTTGCGAGACAAGTACCATCGGCGCTAACGAGCTTAACTACTGGGTTCGAAATGTAACCAGGTGTACCCCCATTGCAATAGACACCAGCGCACAAACAACAAATTATTGATTAAAAGATAAAGAGAGAGTAAGCATTTTATTTTTATTGATCTGGATTATATTAGTACTACCAGGCTGAATTCTTTGCAGAACTTACACCAGTAGCCTATCAACCCCGTAGTCTACGGGGAATCTCATAACGAAACCTAATCTTGGGTATAGCTTCCCGCTTAGATGCTTTCAGCGGTTATCTAAACAAGCATAGCTACCCAGCGATGCCCTTGGCAGGACAACTGGTACACTAGAGGCTTGTTCCTTCCGGTCCTCTCGTACTAGGAAGAATTTCCCTCAAGTTTCAACGCCCACAGCAGATTAGGACCGAACTGTCTCGCGACGTTCTGAACCCAGCTCGCGTACCGCTTTAATGGGCGAACAGCCCAACCCTTGGGACCTACTACAGCCCCAGGTTGCGATGAGCCGACATCGAGGTGCCAAACCGGACCGTCGATATGAACTGTTGGGTCCGATCAGCCTGTTATCCCCGGGGTAGCTTTTATTCGTTGAGCTCTGCCACTGTCATACATAAGCAGAGGATCACTAAGCCCTAGTTTCCTATCTGCGCGACTTGTAAGTCTTGCAGTTAAGCTGGCTTTTGCCTTTGCACTATCGCGTCGATTTCCATCCGACGCTAGCCAACCTTTGGACAACTCCGTTACTCTTTTGGAGTCGACCGCCCCAGTCAAACTACCAACCAAGCACTGTTCCTCTAATTTTTAGAAGTTAGTCTCATATTATTTTAAGGGTGGTCTTTCACCTTGCGGGGCATGCCCCGCAAGGAAATCCTAAATCCTAAATCCTAAATCCTAAATAATATCTAAATTCAAACACACAATGTTTTAGACATTGGGGTTTTGAAAATTAGAATTTGTTTAGAAATTAGAAATTAGAAATTAGAAATTCCGTGCGAGGCACGTCCCTCCCACCTAACCTCAGCAGAAAATAAAACAAAACAATACCAGGTTATAGTAAAGCTCCACGGGGTCTTTCCGTCTTGCTGCGGGTAACCGGCATCTTTACCGGTAGTGTAATTTCACCGAACCCCTTCCCGAGACAGTTTTCAGACCGTTATGCCATTCGTGCGGGTCGGAACTTACCCGACAAGGAATTTCGCTACCATAGAACGGTTATAGTTACCGCTGCCGTTTACCGGGGCTTAAGTTCGAAGCTCAATCTGACTTGCGTCAAATATCACTCCTCTCCGTAACCTACCGGCACTGGGCAGGCATCAGCCCGTATACTTCAGCACTAAGCATTATGCACGGACCTAAGTTTTTGATAAACAGTCGCCTGAAAAACTTTCGCTGCGGCCCCGTCGAAACGGGGCAGACCTTATCCCTAAGTTACGATCGCTTTTTTGCCGAGTTCCTTAGGAAGGGTTCTTTCGATCACCTTGGGCTTCTCGCCCCATCTACCTGAGTTGGTTTACGGTACGGACAATCTAAACTTAACGATTTGAAGTTTTTCTTGTCACCATCTCCCCTAATAGCAATATATCCAAAACTGCTACCAAGCTTGACAATGCGTCACTACAAATCAAATTTAGATCGGTACAGGAATATCAACCTGTTGTGCATCGACGCTTTATACGCCTTAGCTCCCGACTAACCCCCCGTCGATGATCGTTGCGGGGGAAACCTTAGATATTTGGTGGTCAGAATTCTCATCTGACTAATTCGTTACTCATGCCAACATTCTCACTCCCAATCTACTCCACGGTTACTCACGTTTCCGCTTCAACGTCGTTGGGACGCTCCTCTACCACACCCTGCTCTGCAGGGAAATTCTAAATTCTAAGCACTAAATTCAAAACAATATCAAATTCTCAAAATAGTAATTTTCAAAACAATTTATTTGTTTAGAATTTTAAGATTTTGAATTTATAATTTGTTTAGGATTTAAGATTTCGAATTTCGGATTTCCGTGCAAAGCAGGGTATTCGCATCTTCGGTATCTAGCTTAGCCCCGTTAAATTTTCGGCGCTAATTTCCAATCGACCAGTGAGCTGTTACGCACTCTTTAAAGGATGGCTGCTTCTAAGCCAACCTCCTGGTTGTCTGGGGAAATTAACTTCCTTTCCCACTTAGCTAGATTTAGGGACCTTAGATGGCGATCTGGGTTGTTTCCCTCTCGTCACATGAAGCTTAGCCCTCACGGACTGACTGCCTCATCAAATAACACTGACTATTCGGAGTTTGACTCGTGCCGACAGCTTTCGCCGCCGAACGCAAACCAGTGCTCTACCCGCCAGCTTTCGATGGGCGCTATACCTAAATATATTTCGAGGAGAACCAGCTATCTCCGGGTTCGATTGGCATTTTACCCCTACCCACAAGTCATCCCCCAGCTTTACAGCGCTGGTAGGTTCGGACCTCCTCACACCTTTTACAGTGGATTCATCCTGCTCATGGGTAGATCACCCGGTTTCGGGTCTGCCAATTATTACTTGTATGTCGCACAGTTAGTACTCGCTTTCGCTACGCCTACCCCCGTTTGCGGGGTTAAGCTTGCAATAATCGACAACTCGTTGGCTCATTCTTCAAAAGGCACGATATCACCCTGCACAACAGGCAAATCCGAAATCCGAAATACTAAATCCTAAACAAATTATAAATCCTAATTTTCAAAACAGTTTAAGATTTTGAATTTAGAATTTTGATTTTGTTTAGAATTTTGATATTCGTGCTTCGAATTTCCGTGCTGTGCACGGCTCTATCTCCTTGTAAGCATATGGTTTCAGGTTCTATTTCACTCCCCGTTGCGGGGTACTTTTCACCTTTCCCTCACGGTACTAGTTCACTATCGGTTAGAAGATGTATTTAGTCTTACGAGATGATCCTCGTTTATTCCTGCCAGGTTTCACGTGTCCGACAGTACTCAGCCCTAAAATGATAAATCAATTTAGAACAATTGTTTGAAAAACTAAAATATTTTTGTTTACGGGACTATCACCCTCTATGGTCGTCCTTTCCAGATTCATTCAACTAATAAATTAGATTTCTCACAATCAGAACTTTTCCCATTTCGCTCGCCACTACTCTGGGAATCACAATGCACCTTTGGCACAAAATCAAAATGCAAAAATCAAAATTCAAAAATATTAAATTTATTATTTTGCATTAAGAAAAACCAAAGACACACTTCCCCCAAAGGGGGATGTTGTTTTCTTTTCCTCTGCTTACTAAGATGTTTCAGTTCAGCAGGTACCCGACTGCGCTCTGCGCAGAAATTCTAAACTCTAAGCACTAAATTCGAAACAATATCTAATTTTCAAAATTATAATATCTAAACATATTTAGTTTAAAATTTAATATTTTGAATTTTGAATTTGTTTAGGATTTAGGATTTCGAATTTTGGATTTCTGTGCAAAGCACAGACAATCGTGGTTTGCACGATTAGATTTCTCCATTCGGACATCTCCGGATCAAAGTCTGCTTGACGACTCCCCGAAGCTTATCGCAGTCTGCTACGTCCTTCATCGGCATCTTCTACCAAGGCATCCTCCATATGCTCTTCTTGATCAATAAAAATTACACTTACTCTCACATTATCTTTCAATCTATTTTTCAAAGTACTAATTCGTTTAACCCATTCAACTATGCTCAGGGTCAAGAAAACTGCCTTTTGGGCAGTTAAGCAGAACACAAAAAAATTGCTTTATGTACTGTATTAACTACCCTCCCAGACCGAATTAATTTTTTCTAACATAGGCTTTTTCTATTTTATAAAAATATTATCTGTCTGTCAATAGCAGTAACAAAAACATCCCCAAAAGTTGAGAATGTTTTTGTAATGCTAAAAATTTTAGCAAATTTACTTACTTAATTTCGGCTTCTTTTCGAATCTTTTCAACCAATTCTTTGGCTGTTCCTTGTCCACCCAACCCAAAGGCTAATCCACCTGCGATGGCAAACATTGCGACTAGACCAGTGAAAAGTGTTTGGATAAGACCTGAAGCAATTCCTAGTTGGCTTAAAGCTGCCAAAAATGAAAAGACTAAGATAGCATATTTAACTAATGATGAAGCTAATTCAGCAAAAGCTAATTTTGCTACAGTTACAGAACTTCGAACGACCGAAGCCATAAAATGAGCAAAAATTGCTCCAATGATAAGTATTGCAGAAGCTGCAACAACTGATGGTGTATAAGCTAATACGGAATCTAAGAATGACGAAACCTGAGTCATCCCTAATACATCAGCGGCGGCAATAAGAGCAACTAACATAAGAACCCATTTTACAACTGCACCAATTAAACCAGAAGTGTCTTTTTTAGATTCAGTTTTCTTAACAATTTCTTCGATTTTGGCTTTTTCAAACAATGTTTGAAGTCCAACTGCTCTAAGAATATTTTCAACTGCCCATTCTAATAGTGAAGCAAC
>Ga0066636_10000049_pt1 | contig 50375 bp, 48 predicted proteins | sample CryGeyCG2014_080_2_FD_62736 | JGI IMG/M metagenome (GOLD analysis project Ga0066636, IMG submission 62736) | Groundwater microbial communities from aquifer - Crystal Geyser CG07_land_8/20/14_0.80 | ecosystem: Environmental > Aquatic > Deep subsurface > Groundwater | place: USA: Utah: Grand...
CCTTCTTTAATAATGCGGGCAGTAAGAAATATCAATAAATCTATTTTTTCATTTGTTGTGGTATTGCGCTGGAAAAGAGTTCCCACAATAGGCAAATCTCCGAGTATCGGAACAGAGAACTTACCTTCTTTCTTTTCATCTTTTAAGAGCCCACCTATTACCACAGTTTCTCCGGTTTTCATTAAAATTTGCGTATCTGCCTCGCGCATCAATACGATAGGATAAGCGATGCTTATCTCGCCGCCGACACTGCCTGTTGAGCTAGTCGCTGTTACCGATTCCGTAGTTGAATACACGGCCGGATGAAGAACCATATTGATACTCTGCTCGCCGCTAATCTGAGGAATGACATTAAGGACTATCCCTAAATTTTGATAGTAGTCCAGGGTCTGCGTTATTGACGTTGAGCTTGTGCTACTGCTTATCTCCGCTGAAAGTATGGGATAACTTGAACCTATAAGGATTTTTGCTTCTTGGCCGTCCAATGTCATAACGCGCGGCGCCGAAAGCGTATTGCTGTCAACATCTTCTTCCAGGGCATGCAAGATAATCTCAAATTGGGTCCCTGTTAATTTTCTAAAAACAAGCGATGCCCCTGTGTCAAAAGGTAGTATGCCGCTCAAGCCTGTTGCTTTCGGGCTGAATATCGAGGGTTGAACCTGCGCGCCTAAATTATGGGCTCCCACAGAAGCAAGGGTAGTTCCTCCTTTTGACTTTTGAAAAGGAGTAAGCATATCTGCGATTGTGGCGGCTGACGCGCCTTCAGACCCGGTGCCCCAATCAAAACCTAGATCCTTCAGCTTATTCCTATTTACCTCTACTATTTTTGTTTCAATCAAAACCTGCCTTGGTCTGATATCGACTGTGACAATTATCTTTTTAATTCTTTCCATATAAGAGGATATATCGCTAACTACAAGGGTATTTGCCCTTGGCCTTAAAACCCTCTCTTCTTTCGCTATCCCCGCTTTAGTTTCCTTTCCGCCGCCTTCAGTCGCTCTTTCCTGAACGCCAAACCCTCCGACGCCGCCACTCGAACCTTTTCCTCCGCCTATTCCGAAAGGCCATCCTTTTTGCACAGTCTTTTGTAAAACAGTTATTTTGCCTCTCGAAGAAACCTGTTCTTTTAACAATTCTCTAACATCAAAGGCATCTACATACGATAACCTATATACCTCAGTAACCAAAGGTTCTACCTCTGAAAGTTCCTTCTGCGCCAGTTTCTTTTGGGTAAGAACCTCCATAGGATACACTGTTACAATATTGCCGTCCCGCTCATATCCATAGTCATAGGTTGTAAGTATTACATCAAGCGCCTTTTCCCACGGGACATCGGTAAGCCTTATTGTAATAGGGCCTTCAACGCCTTTACCCGCAATTATATTTACCTGCCCCTTATAAGAGAGTATCCTCAAGACGTTTCGTATATCGGCGTCTTTAAAATCAAGGGTAACATTCCCTGAATCCGATTCAACGATAGTACCGGTATCAGCCTCAGCCTGCGGCACGCCCTCTATTGAAGTCGCTTCAGCTTCAGTCCTATAAGTTGTTTCTGTTTCCCCATTTTGGGCGATAGCAAAAGAAACACATATAAATACCATACCGATTACAAACATCGCCGATATAAGCTTCATTTCTTTTCCTCCTCTTTTTGCAGGTTTAATTCATATTCGCTACTATATATGGTTAAAATGACTTTTTTAGCCGTAATTTTAAGTATTTTAATATTGCTTACCTCATCCCCCTCTTTCAAAATGGCACCGTTTAACATGACGGCTGAATTACCTTTTGCATCCCAAATTATTCCTTCTAATATAAGATCGTCTGCTGTCTCAACATTCTCCAGGCTTGCATAAGTTTTCACATCCGATATCAGGTGCGGGACAAAAGGATCTTTTTTACCTTTGCTATCGTAGGTAAACTTTTTAGTTTCCTGCGATGCAGCAATGCCGGAGAAAATAAAAGTCATGGCTATTAAAGCAACCGCTAAAAGAAAAGTGAGCTTGTGCGACATCATTCCTCCGTCATCAAAAATGCGCTGACTATAAGGCTTACATTATGCTCCCGAGGCGTCATGGGGTCGGTCTTTATTTCTATATCGTTAACAACTAATAGCCTATTAGCATTTTCTAATTTCGAGATAAATACCCCCAATTGATGATAGCCGCATTTAGCCTCAACGGATATCGGGATTTCATGGTAAGACGCCTTTGCCTTTTTAACCTTTGGCGCTTCTTTATTAGCGTCCCTTGCTGCGTCGGCCCTGATACGACTGACGACCTCTTTTTTAACTGTATCCTTTGATGTGTTAAGTTTTGTAGGTTTTATCCCGATTATCTTAACATTGGATTCACGCGCCATTCCAGACAGTTCCTCAAGAAGAGACGGTATCTGCTCTTCACCTGATAGCATGTTTTCATAGTAGCGCATTTTATATTGCAGCTTTTCGAATTCCCTCTTTGTTTCTTCTTGTTTTTTGACAAGTGCTTCTACGGTTTCGATGTTCTTTTTAAGCTCCGTTAGCTTGGGATTTATGTTCTGCAGTCCGGCGATTGTCGGTTTAAATATGAGATTTAGATATAAAAAAAACATTATGAGAACCCCTAAAAGTATCAGGATTACCCATTGCGTATTTTTTTCTCTTAAAATATTTAAGTCTATTTTCATTCTGCGCTCTTGAAATAACAGCTTATTGAAAAATTCATTACCTCTTTATTTTTCACTTCTGTCTTCTGTATGGTGCCGAGTGCGATCTCGCTAAAATCCTTAAAGAAACTCTTGTTTTCTTTCAGATTTTTCATAAATTTTCCTATCAACGCCGCTTCGTCCATGCCCGAGGAAGAAACGCTTCCCTTAAGCGATAGTATCTTCCTGCCGCCTACTTCATCAATAGATAAACTATTAAGCCAAACCCCGGGAGTCATCAAATCGCTTAAATCGTTCAATTTTTTTGTCCACGAAAGCCTTTTAGCTACCAAAGAATCTATGTTTTTCACTTTTCTCGTTAAGCTTTCGAGCTGCTCGTTCATGGCCAGAAGTTCTTTACTTTTCGGCTCAAACACAGTCCATTTCGCTTCAAGCCTCTTTAGCGTATACCCTTTCTTTATCATAAGCGTTACGGATAAAACAAGCTGAACAAATACTATAAACGCCACCACGCCTATGATGATAGGGGTAAATTTTATATTTGGCAGCTCTAATTTGATTTTCTTCTTCTTTAGCTCTTTCGGCAAAAGATTTATTTCTATCATAATCCTACTTCCTCAGCGTTAAACCGCTGCAAACCGCAAATAAAGATCTAATTTTGTCCAATTTTCCCTGAGGGATTTTAGGGTTTACCGTAAAGGAGCTTAGCGGATCCCATTGCTTAAATTCCATACCCGTTGATTCTTTCAAAAACGGAATAAGCCCTTCTATTTTAATGCTCCCCCCGCTCACGTAAACTTCATCGACACCTTTGCCGTACTGGTTTTCATAATAATTAAACGATAACCTGACTTCATCTATTAATTTTTGAAAAATTCCCATTAATATTCCTAAAATTTCACTGGCCCTCTCACCCGGATTCTCTTTGAGACGCTCGGCTTCCTCAGTGTCTATATCAAGTTTTTCCTTCAGGACTTGCGTGAGATCGGCATCCCCTAGATTTATGTCTCTCACCATCCACGGAACATCGCCGGAGGCAATAATCATACTTGTCAAATGGGCACCCATATTTAAAAGCGCCACTGTCTTTGAGCCGCGCTCTTCCCTGTTCACGTTGTTTATGAAAGAATTAAAGATCGCGAAAGAATCTACATCTATTATATTCGGTGCAAGACCTGCTTCTTCGATCAATTTTATACGTTTTTCAACAAAATCCTTCTTCGCCCCGACTAAGATAATTTTCATCTTCTTACTCGCCTGGTCTTTTTCCAATACGGCGTAATCCAGTATTATTTCGTTCATATCAAAAGGCATGTACTTTTCTGCCTCGTAAGATACCGCCTGGGAAAGTTCGGATGGCTGCATAATCGGAAGCTCTACAAATCTGACTACAACAGCTGAGCCGGATATAGATATATTAACTTCTTTTGCCGTTATGCCCGTGTTTTCTATAAGAGTTTTTAGACTTGAGGGAAGGGTTTCTTCGAGCGGACCGGCCGGTAATTCCTGTACGCCTATATTTTCTATAGTCCTGACCTCTTTATCGCTTGAGACCTCCATTATCTTAAGCGAAGAAGAGCCAATATCCAGGCCTATATGTTTCTTGTTCTTTTTACCTGCCATTATGTTAAGAATATCCGATACTTATATCTTTTAATGTATTTTTATATTTGGTATATATAATATATATAAAAAGTTAGTTCTTAATATAATCAAATATACTCGATTTATAAGCTTCTGTCAAGGGTTCTTTATTTTTTTATCTTGGGTAGGGTAAAAGATTAGCTTATGTAGGCATAAAAAAAGGGTGATTCGCGAGAATCACCCTTTTTGCTTCACACACTCCCATTATGCCTTACGGCAATACGTGAGTTGCACCTTGCTGTTGGCATATTGGATCTACGCCAACGTTATTGATTGTATAACTATCCGCAAAGGTTGTGCCGCCATCAGGACATACAAGAGCTGCTGCATTGCCTCTAATATATGGATCTATATTAGCTTCAACGACTGCGTCGTTCAAGTTGGCGTTATTGTCAACCGCCCATTGCTCCTTGGCAGAATCGATCAGCCTTAAATTATTAATACAAAGGCCTCTACGAGCCTGCGCTCTGGCCTGCACAAAATTCGGAATAGCTATAGCCGCTAATAAACCAATAATTGCAACAACTATCATTATTTCTACAAGTGTGAAGCCACCCTTTTTTGATTTTAGCCACATCATCTATCTATCGCCTCCTTCCCTCCCAGTTTGGGTCCTTTTTACTTAAGAGAATTTAGCGCCAATTTTATATATATTTACAGCGCCTTTTCCCCAGTATTAAGTATAGCACATACACCAAGAATTGTCAAGGCGTATAACTGCCTTTTTAGAATGTTCACCTTTACATGTTAACTAGGGTAGACACTTTAAATATAGGCATAAACATGCATATAACTATGGTTCCTATAACTATGCCTAGGAAGCAAATAATCAAAGGTTCTATCATGCTAGTTAATCCGGTTACAGCCGCATCGACCTGCTCATCATAAAAATCGGAGATCTTAGTCAACATCTTCTCCAATTCTCCTGTCTCCTCTCCTACTGATATCATCCTAACTACCATTGGAGGAAATACTTTGCTACGAGCCAATGGCCCTGCTATTTTTTCGCCTTCCCTTATGTTTTTATGGACATCCTCGACGGCCCTTTCGACCACCTTATTGCCTGATGTTTTTCCTACGATCTCTAAAGCGCTCAATATCGGCACGCCGCTTTTTGTAAGTGTCGAAAGGGTCCTTGTAAACTTGCTTATGGCTACCTTTGTCATCAATGGGCCGAATACGGGCAGACGTAGCATGATGCCGTCGAACATAAGCCTTCCCTTTTCCGTTCTCACATACATAACTAAAAGAAAACCGCATAAGCTCATGGTAAACGCCAACAATAAAAAGTAGTGCCTGAAAATATTACTAACGCCAATAAGGACCCTTGTCGGGTATGGGAGCTGGGCGCCGAATCCTTTGAATATTTCTTCAAAAACAGGAATAACCTTTAATAACAATACCGCAGTTATGACAACGGCCATAATTGTTATTATTGCCGGGTATATCAACGCGGATTTAACCTTTCTTATCAGAGCGCTTGTTTTTTCCAGATAACTCGCTACTCTTTCAAGAATTTCGTCAAGCATACCGCTGGATTCTCCGGCCTTTACCATGTTGACAAAAAGAGACGAGAATATATTAGGGTGCTTGGCAAGACTTTCCGACAAGCTCGATCCAGTCTGGATATTATCGCGTATGCTAAGGAGGATTTTTTTAAAAGCGTTTTTCTCTGATTGCTCCCCAAGTATATCAAAAGCGCTTACCAGGGGAATGCCTGCGTCCACCATAGTAGCAAGCTGCCTGGAAAAAATTACAATATCATCCAATTTTACTCTTTTTCTGGCTCCGCTAAAAAACGCCAATGCCGAGAATATGCTCTGCGCGCTGGCTTCTTCTATACTAAGAATTATGAGATTTTTTTTTCTTAAATAATCTATGGCGCTTTTTTTATCAGCGCTTTCTACCGTACTATTAATGTTCGTTCCGTCCTGGTCTTTTGCGACATATCTAAAACTAGGCATAGGTTACTCCTCCGACGTTATTCTTAATACTTCTTCTAAAGTCGTTACGCCATTTATAAATTGAGTGATGCCGTTATCTCTTAAGAGTTTCATTCCCTGTTTTTCTGTAGCGAATTTTTTTATCTTATCGCTTGAGGCGCGGCTCGTTATCATTTCCCGGATCTCATCGGTAATTGCAACCGCCTCCAATATGGCGATCCTGCCCAGATAACCTGTCTTGTTGCATTTGGCGCAGCCTTTTCCGTGGTAGAAAGGTTTTTTCTCGCCCCTTGGTATAACAATGCCGACCCTTTCAAGGACCGATTTGGGTATGTCATATTCTTCCTTGCAATGGGGGCATATTTTTCTGCATAATCTCTGTGCACCTACCATTATAACGCTTGAGGCGACAAGAAAAGGTTCCACACCCATATCTATCAGCCTCGTAACAGCCCCTGTAGCATCATTGGTATGCAGCGTACTAAAGACAAGCTCTCCTGTCAGCGCTGCCTTTACGGCAATATCCGCTGTTTCGCTGTCTCTTATTTCGCCTATCATTATTACGTCAGGGCTCTGCCTCAATATAGATTTAAGCCCATTGGCGAATGTTAAGCCTATTTCAGGCAAAACATGCACTTGGGTAATGCCATCCACCTGATATTCTACGGGATCTTCAATGGTAATTATATTTCGCTCTGGCGTATTAAGCCTGCTAACAATAGAATACAAGGTCGTGGATTTGCCGCTGCCTGTAGGGCCCGTAATTAATATCATTCCGAACGGTTTCTTAATAGCTTCCTGAAAAACCCTTAGCGGCTCAGGCAGAAAACCCAATTGGTCCAGGCCTATGCTTAAATTTGCTTTATCAAGGGCCCTTAATACTATTTTCCCGCCGTAGGTAATAGGCAGGACTGAAACTCGAAAATCTATTTCTTTTTTTTCCATACGTATCTTAAAACGCCCGTCTTGCGGCAGGCGCGATTCCGTAATATCCAGTTTAGACATTATCTTAAGCCTTGCAATAACCGCGTTTTGATTCTTTTTTGGTATCTTAAATACATCATGCAATACGCCGTCTACCCTATAGCGGATACGTAGATCTTTTTCCTCTGGTTCAATATGGATATCGCTGGCCCGCCTTTTGATAGCCTCGCCTATAATGAGGTCGACTAGTTTCACGATAGGCGCCTGTCCGCTTTCCTGGGCCATCTCATCGATGTCGATCTTCTCCGCCTCTATTTCGACTAAAGTAACCTCGTCACCGGTTGCCCTCTCTGCCAGCTCCGATATATTGGAAGCCTCGGATCCGTAACTTGCATTTATCGCCTCTTTTATATCGTTCTCTGTAGCGATCACGGGATCGATCTCAAGACCTGTTAAGACCCTTATGTCGTCCGCGGCAAGTATGTTGAGTGGGTCTGACATGGCGACACTTAACCTGTTGCCGAATTTAGAGATGGCTATCAAATTATAGGATTTTGCGATGCGCTCCGGTATAAGTTTCACAAGCTCTTTATCGATATTATATCGGGAAAGGGTAATAAGCGGCACGTCTAACTCTTGCCCCCAGACTACCATCAGATCTTTTTCTTTCACGAGACCGCTCTCTATCAGTATCTTGCTTAAACTCCCGCTCTTTTCCTTCTGTTTATCTACGGCCTTCTGAAGGTCTTCTTTAGTTATTAATTTATTATTTATCAATACTTCTATCAGGCGGTCCTTTAAAGATTTAATCATGGATAACCTTCCTAAATATCAGATATATCTTGATCACCTGCCGTAACCCTGAATATCTCCTCTACGGTAGTGGTGCCTTTTAGAATCTTTTCGACTCCGTTCTCTCTAAGAGTAGCCATTCCTTCTTTTCTCGCAGCCTCTCTGATCTGCTGCTCCTGCGCGCCGCCTGAAACAAGTTCCCTTATTCTCAAAGTTAACGGCAGGGCCTCCATCAAACCAACCCTTCCCTTATAACCAGTATTCATGCATTTACCGCATCCTTTGCCGCGATAAACTATCTGTTTCGGCTCTAAGCCTAACTGCTCTGCCGTAGCTTCATCAAGTTTATAAGATTCCTTGCACTCCGGGCACACCTTTCTAACCAGCCTCTGGGCCGCAACCAATATTATAGATGAACTGATCAAAAATGGCTCCACGCCCATGTTTAACAAGCGTACTATGGAGCCGCTTGCGGTTGTAGTGTGAATCGTGCTTAGGACAAGATGCCCGGTAAGGGCGGCTTTTATGGCTATATCAACCGTATCAAAATCTCTTATTTCGCCGACCATTATTATATCAGGGTCTTGCCTCAAGATGCTGCGGAGGCATGACGCGAACGTCAAGCCGATGGCGGGTTTGATCGTCACCTGATTTATCCCTTCTAGCTGATATTCAACAGGATCTTCTACCGTAACAATATTATCCTCTGGCGTGTCTATGGATTTCAATATAGAATATAAAGTAGTGGTCTTGCCGCAACCTGTCGGGCCGCATACCAATATCATGCCATGAGGACGGTCTGCCGCTTCTCTCAATGCCTTTAACGGATTTTCTTCAAACCCAAGCTTTTCCAGCCCAAGCATGGCCGTTGTTTTATCCAATATTCGGAGCGCCGCTTTTTCTCCGAAGCTTCCCGGCAATATAGACACCCTGAAATCTATTTCCTTGCTATGGAGCTTTGCTATAAATCTCCCATCCTGCGGAAGGCGCCTTTCGGCAATATTCAACCCGGCCATTACCTTTATGCGTGATATGATCGCATTCTGTATGGCTTTTGGCGGGGTTTGAACATCCCTAAGGACACCGTCTATTCGATACCTTATTTTAAGCGTTCTTTCCTGCGGCTCCACCAATATATCGCTCGCGCGCTCTTTTACCGCTTCTGCCAAGAGAAGGTTTGTAAGCTTTACAACGGGCGCCTCTTGGACCAGTTTTGCCAATTTTGCAGAATCCAAGGACTCATCTACCTCTTCTACCATGCTGATCTGGCTGGCATCTGACTTAAGATCTTTTATTAGCCCGTCGATAGTATCCTTTGCGCTTGATTCGTAATATTCGCTTATCGCCATTTCCATTTCTTTGTCTGTAGTTATTAAAATACCTACTTTATGCCCGGTCAGGGTCTTTAGATCATCAATGGCGAATACATTCAACGGGTCAACCATGGCAACAGTAAGGACCTCGCCTATTTTTGAAACAGGCATTATTTGATATTGTTTTATCAGTTTTTTGGGTATTAAATTTAAAATTGCCGGGTCTATTTTGTAACGAGACAGTTTTATCGGCGGGGTGCCTAATTCCTGCCCTAAAATAGCCGTTAATTCTTCTTTGGTAATATATTTCTCATTAACCAGAATATCGCTTAGCTTGCCGCCTTTGGTCTTTTGTATCTCAAGGGCTTTATTAAGCTGCTCCTGAGACATTACCTTGCCTTCTACCAATCTTTTTATTATGCGTTCTTTTAAAGAATCGGACATATCGGCAATTAAGCGCCTTTCGCGTATCTATCTATGGAATTAGTAACATCCGTCATGGTGCTGACAAATATCTGCACCTTGCAATTAGTGATGAGTTCTATATCCTCGATCGCCTGAATATTCAACGGATTAGCCATGGCTATTGTAAGATTGTTGCCTATCTTATCTATAGGAATAAGGCAGTATTGTCTTAGGACATTTTCAGGTATGAGTTTTATCAGATCGGCGTCTATTTCATAATTTGAAAGTGGTAAATACGGAAAACCATATTGGACTGTCAGGGAGCGCGCTATTTCTTCTTCTGTAGCGTAACCAAGCCCTATCAAAATCTGGCCGATAAGCCCGCCCCGCTCTTTCTGTATCGAAAGCGCTTTGTCTAACTGCTCTTTGGTTATAACGCCTCGCTCGACTAAAAGCTCGCCTAATTGTTTTGAAACGATCCTTTTAACGTTTGCCATATTTTTAAATCCTTATTTACTTCCGAAAACCCTGGCTAGATCATCCGCATCGGTAGTTCTCTCAAAGGCATCTTCGTAGGTGATCCATTTCTTCTTGTACAGGTTATATAGCGACTGATTCATTGTAAGCATGCCTTCTCTCTGGCCTGTTTGTATTACCGAATAAAGCTGATGAATTTTTGATTCTCTTACTAAGCTTCTTACTGCCGGCGTAACAACTAATACCTCTGTCGCCAGCGCCCTGCCTGGCGGAGGTGTCTTTGGTATAAGTTGCTGCGAAATAACGCCTAAAAGAACAAAAGATAATTGCGTTCTTATCTGCTGCTGCTGGTGCGCCGGAAACACGTCTATAACCCTGTTTATAGTCTGCGTCGTATCGGATGTATGCAAGGTCGTAAATACCAAATGTCCTGTCTCGGCGATTATCAAAGCGCTTTCTATAGTTTCCAGGTCTCTCATTTCGCCTATTAGTATAACATCGGGGTCCTGGCGAAGGACGTGTTTTAAGGATTGGGAAAATGAATGCGTATCTGAAAGAATTTCACGCTGGTCAACAATAGCTTTTTTATTGGTATGCACAAATTCTATAGGGTCTTCTATAGTTATTATATGGCATGGCTCTGTTTCATTTATTTCATCCACCATAGCCGCTAATGTTGTGGATTTACCGCTTCCGGTTGCGCCTGTGATCAAAACAAGCCCCTTGGGTTTTCTGCAGAAATTTTTCACAATATCTACCGGCAAGCCGCATTCTTCAAAACTCATTATTTCATACGGTATCTGACGGATCGCGCAGCCTATATACCCCCTCTGCAAAAACACATTGACCCTGAATCTGCTCAACCCCTCTATGCCGAATGACATATCCAGTTCTAAGTCTCGCTCAAAAACCTTTATCTGTTCCTCGCTAAGTATGCTATATACCAATTTTTTAATATCGTCCGGTTTCATAATATCTTTATTTACAGGGAATAGGTCCTCGTCTATTCTGAGCTGGAGATAATGGTTTGTCGTAAAATGTATATCTGAGGCATTCTTCTTGACCATTAGCTCCAAAAGCTCTCTCATGCTGTTTGTCATATCATCCTCCTATATGCGCAACTACTTTATTTTTCCCTAATGATTTCGCTACATTCACGGCCTTTTCGGCTTTCTCTATAAGTTCGTTGGCGTTTGCTCCATCTATAGGATTTTCGCTTATACCAATGCTTACGGTAAGCCTTTCAATATCTTCAGGGCTCGTTCTTTTAGAAAAGACGGTTTCCACCTTTCTTCTTATATCCTCCGCCACGTCAGCTGCCCTCTTTTTATTTGCTTCGGGCAAAAGCAGGGCAAACTGATTGGGTCCGAACCTCGCCGCCTTTCCTATCTCGGTGGTATTGCCCTGCAATATTTCTGCTATCTTTTTCATAGCTCTTTCTATCAAAATACCATCGTAAGTGCTTTTCATTTTATTAAAGTCGTCCACATCAATAATCGCGAACGAGCAGGGCCTCTGGAATAATATAGAACGCTTGATCTCTTCTTCAAGGCGGCTTGTAATGTATCGTTTATTATACAGGCCCGTCAAATCGTCCGTTATCGCCAATTCCTTGGTTTTTCTATATAAATTATCATTTTCAATGGCGATAGCCACCTGCCTGACAAACACAGTATATAGTTCCATATCGTCTTTTTTATATTCAAAATTATCCAGCTGATTTCCGATCATAAGCAATCCTACAAGTTTATCGCGGGATACTATAGGCAATGTAACCAGATTTTTGAGCCCGTACGCGTCCAAGAACATCTTGACGTCCCCCGGCAATTTTGATTGCTTGGCGCCAGACCATATTTTCTGCGCAGATGTGAATTTGTCAAATAGGTCTTCGCCTTTTTTAATATTTATATTTTTTAATAACTCGGTCGGTATATTGTATTGGGTTTTAACCGACATGCCCTTTTCCGTCTCATCTTCCCATATGAATAAAACCGTATACCCGGTATCATATGTCTGCGCGACCTTTTCGGATATCAGATTCAAAATATTATCAAGCGGCATGGCTGCCGTTGTAATGGCGTCCCCGATATGTAAAAGGTTCGAAAGGGCCATTACTTTCTGGTGTATATCCATATTAATCTGTCTTGTTCGCTCGCCATAAGAGGATAATTCTTCCAGATTTGCCTTTATTCTTTTTGTCATGTCGTTTATTGTATTTCCGAGTTCACCTATCTCGTCACCCTGGTCGACCTTTATTTTTCTATTGAGGTCGCCGCTTGATATGATCTTGGCTTCAAGCGCCATATCGATAATCGGCTCAACCAGCCTTCTTGTAAAGACCATTCCCAGAAATGCTATCAGTATGGTTAATAAGATCACTGTGGCGATTTCGTCGCTATGGCCTATGTAAGGAAAAACATAATTGACTGCTAAATAAACTGCAACCAATAGCGGCATAACGGAAGTAAGAGCAAAGGCTATCATAAGTTTGTAGCGCAATCCCTTGGGTGCAAGAGATAGTTTTTTAAGAATTTTTTTCATCTACACACCTCTTTTTTTGTAGGAGTCCTGCTTGTTCAAATTCTGCCTAATTTTATGCTTTAAGTATACAGAAAGAGTATACTATATAAAATATATCTTGTCAAATTAGGCGCTAAATAATATTGGAGCGGCCTTAGGTGCCGCTATTGCATTTAATAGCCTCTTCGGCGTCTTTAGCGAGTGTCTCTTTTTCGACTCCTACATTTATATGATCCCACGGAAGCGTTTCGTGAAAATCTCTTCTTTTGGTGTAAAACGCCGGATCCAAGCCTTCCTTATCAAATGCGTCCATCCAGATATCGAACTTAAAAAATTCATCCCATCCGTCAAGCTTCGCGCCGAGTGAAAACGCCCTCTCCAGGATATTTGATAATCTCCTATCGCCTCTTGATAAAATAGCTTCGATGAAACTTAACTCGGGTTTGTGGAATTTTAAATTTACATTTCTGGAATTCAGACGGCCCCTGATATACGCCTCTTTTTCTAGAAGTTCTTCGATGCTGCCCATCCCTTCCCACTGGAAGGATGTAAAAGGTTTCGGAATAAACGGGGAAAGCGTTACGCCGATATCAAAGCGATTGCCTTTAGTTATAAATGCCGTTTCTTTTAAGATATCCAAAATACCGTCTATGTCTGAGCGGTTTTCTGTAGGCAAACCTATCATAAAATATAATTTTATCCTACGCCAGCCCTCTTCTTTGGCTACGCGAATAGCTTTAAGAAGATTTTCTATGTCTATATCTTTACGGATCAATTTTCTCAGCCTTTCGCTCCCGGCTTCCGGAGCCAGAGTGATTCCCGTCTTTTTAACTTTTTTGATCAATTGAGGGAGCCTTGAAAGCACATCTTCAACCCTAAGCGACGACAATGAAGTGCTGATGCCCTTTTCTTTGAGCATTGGCATATTTGAAAGCCTTTCTACGAATGAGTCAATGTTAGGATAGTCTCCCGATGAAAGCGACATAAGCGAGAACTCTTCATATCCCGTATTATTTAAGGACTCTTCGATCAAGCTTAATATCTTTTCCTCACTCCTCATGCGCAAAGGCTTGTAGTGAGCCTGGGCCTGGCAAAACCTGCATCTATGCGCGCAACCCCTCATGATCTCAAGCACCACCCTATCATGCACGATATTAATATATGGGACTATATATTTTGTCGGATAGAAGCTATCATCTAAGTTCTTAACAATTCTTTTCTTTATAACAGAAGGAGCATTTTTATGCATAGATAAAAATGTATTTATTTTTCCGTCACTATCGTATTCCGTTTTATAAAAAGAGGGCACATATACACCATCTATCTTCGCCAACTCCGCAAGTATCTTTGATTTGTCGTTCTGGCCGCTTATTTTCATTTTTCTAAACGCGTCCGCCAATTCAATTACTGCCTCCTCCCCTTCTCCAACAACGAATAGATCAAAAAAATCGGCTACAGGCTCGGGATTTAATGTACAGGTCCCTCCCCCTATAACAATAGGCTGCTCAATACCCCTATCTTTCGACCTAAAAGGTATTTTACTTAACCTCAAGACTTCCAAAACATTGGTAAAACTCATTTCATAGGCAAGGGTAAAAGCCACTATGTCAAATTTATTAATAGGAGTCCTGGATTCTAAAGAAAAAAGCGGTAAATCTTTTTTCAATAAAACGCCTGAAAAATCAGGCCAGGGGCAGAAAACCCTTTCGCATACCACATCCGCCAGAGAATTCAAAACACCGTATATGATCCGAAACCCTAAGTGGCTCATTCCCACTTCATATATATCTGGAAAACATAATGCGATTTTCAGCGTATCTTTCGAATGAACTTTAGTTGCCGCATTCCATTCTCCTCCAAGATACCTGCCAGGCTTCTCAACTTGTTCTAAAATTTCTTCAAAATCTTTTATGTCCATTAAAATACGGTTCTCCTCATCCCGATATTGATCAGTAAGGCGATCGAAGACATGGTGATAATAAGCGAAGAGCCTCCGTAGCTCATTAGCGGAAGCGGTATCCCTACGACAGGCATCAAACCCAAGGTCATAGCGATGTTAACCACTATCTGGAAGGCAAGCATGCCGACGATCCCAGATACCATAAGCTGGCCATACGAATCATTCGTCCTGGAATATATTGAAAGCGCATGTTTTATTAAAATAAAGTACAGTAATACCAAAATTGCGCTCCCTAAAAATCCCCACTCTTCTCCGATTATTGAAAATATAAAATCAGAATGTCTCTCCGGTAAAAAGTTCAATTGATTCTGCGTGCCGGCGAGCCAACCCTTGCCGAAAACCCAACCGGAACCTATGGCGATCTTGGACTGTATTATCGTATAGCCCGCGCCCAGCGGGTCCGCGTTTGGGTTCAAAAAAACCAAAAGCCTTTGTTTCTGATAATCCCTTAAGGCATAGTGCCAAAAAATCGGTAACGACACCAAGCCGGTTAACATTATAGATACGAGATGCTTTAATCTTATTCCGCCCATATACAGCATTGAAAAAAGTATAGCCGCAAGCACCAGGGCTGTTCCCAAGTCCGGCTCGATAGCGATCAGAAACATCATAGGAATCGTCAGCAATATAGACATGATAACCGTCGATAGGCTTAAATCGTAAACCCTTCGCTTCCCGATATGCGAAGCCAGCGTAATGACTAAAGCGAGCTTGGCAAATTCTGACGGCTGAAAGGTGAACGGGCCTAAATTAAACCATCTCTGCGCCCCAAATTTTGTTCGCCCGATAAAAAGTACTAAAACTAAAAGGAAAAGACTTACAGCGTATATAAAATAACTGAAATCTATATATTTCTGATAATCGAAACTGACCAAAATAGTAAAAACAACCAAAGAAATGACTATCGATATAAGCTGTTTTGTTACGAGGCTCTTACTAAGCTCGACTTCCTGAGTGCGGGTGGCGCTGTAAATAGACAATAGCCCTATACAGAAAATGCATAACGCTACCAGAAGCAGAGTGAAATCAAAATTTTCAAAACGTTGTTTGTATATCATAATAAACCTAACTCCTGTGCTTTTTTAAAAATTTTTCCTCCCATTATTGCCGCATTAAGACCGCCCTTGCCCCCTTCTTCTAAAAGAACAACCAACGCTACCTTCGGTTTATCTACAGGGCTAAAGCCTACAAACCATGCGTGGGTAGTACCTCTGCCTGTCTGGGCTGTCCCTGTCTTGCCAGCTATAGAAAGACCCTTTACTCTCGCCTTGACTCCGGTACCGTTATCATCTTCCACTACTTTGCGCAGGCTGGTCGTAACTACATCGAGCGAATTATCCGAAATACCCAACTTTCTTATGCTTCCTGCCGAAATATCCACGGACGCTATCCGTTTAACGATATGCGGCCTGACAAGAAAACCTCCGTTAGCTACAGCGGCTGTCATACCCAGGACCTGAATAGGCGTAGTTAATAAATAACCTTGGCCTATTCCGTAGTTAGCTGTTTCACCATTATACCATGTCTCACCCATCTTAATCCTTTTCCAAAGTTTATTAGGAACAAGGCCGCTTGTTTCCTGCGGTAGATCTATCCCTGTCGGCCTGCCAAATCCGAATTTTTGGGAGTATTTTGCTATTAGGTCAGGACCTAAAAGCATTCCGGTATTATAAAAAAATACATTGCAAGAGTTCTTCAGGGCATTTATAACATTCTGCGGGCCGTGGCCATTCTCTTTCCAGCAATCGAAAACTTGATTGCCTAAGTGAAATTTGCCGTTGCAAATAAACTCCCTGTCCGTAGAGAGCTTGCGTTCTTCCAAAGCAGCGGTAGCCACCGCGATTTTAAAAATAGAACCCGGAGGGTACGCGCAACTAATAGCCCTGTCTAACATCGGGTGTGACTTGCCGCTCAAAATTTCCTTTATTTTAAAGTTATCTGGAACAACAAACACGTTCGGGTCAAAGCTCGGCTTGCTGACCAGGCTAAGGATCTCTCCGTTGGCCGGATTCATAACAACACAGGCCCCCCTACCTTCACCGAACAATTCACTTATATATTTTTGCAGCTCTATGTCGACGGTTAAATAAACATCTCTGCCTTCCTTTGGCTCCTTTAGCCCTAATACCCTATTTTGCTTTCCTTTGCTATCAACTTCTATCTGCATGCCACCGTCTTCGCCTCTCAGATAGTTATCATACTCTTCTTCTATGCCTGAGCGGCCGACCAGATCATTGACCCTGTAGCCGTATCTATCAAGTTTATCCAGCTCCTTCTGGCCTATCTCGCCGATATAGCCTACAAGCTGAGCCGCCGCATCTTTATACACATAGTCTCTGATCGGGTTTGCGTTAATAAAAACGCCGGGCATGTTAAAACGCTCTTCTTCAATAGTTATAGCGTTCTCTTTAGAAATATCAGGGGCAAGCACCACGGGAGTGAACGGGTTTAATAATCTTCTATTAAAACGCTTTTTTAAAACATCCTCCGGCATGCCTAGTATTGAGCTCAACCTTGAAAAACCGTTCTCCTTATCAATAAACTCCTGCGGCATAATAACGCAATCAAGCCGCACCCTGTTTCCCGCCACAACCTTACCGTTTCTGTCCAAGATTTTCCCTCTTGGCGCAGAAAGCTGAATTACGCGTATCCTGTTATTCTGCGAAAGTTGCATAAAAAGCGGCGCCCTGATAACTTGGTTATAAAATAAACCTACAGCTAATAAAGAAAATAAGCTGTTTATTATTGTATTGAAGATTTTGTCTCTCATAAGTTTAGTGGCTTAAACGAAACATGTTACGGAATATAAAGAAAAAAAAGGGCGCTGCAACAGCTGTATATAAAGAAAACGACACGCCCACAGGCAATAATAGCGGCCAGATCCTGGCGTCCGCCGGAATAGAACCGCTGGCATAGTGCGTCAACTTTAAAAAATTATAATAGAACAATATGTATACGACGCTTAATAAAAAAGTTAGTATAAATTGGGCGCTGGGCCTTTCGCGATAAAATTTGGAAAAATTATACCCGAAAAAAAGGCCCGCCAAGGTGAGAAATAATATATTCATCCCGAACACCTCGCCTATAAAAATGTCTTTTACGAGCCCCGAAATAAAACCTGACCAAAGCCCGCCGCGCAAACCTCCGTAAAGCGAAAAAAATAAAACTGCGATCAAAAAGAAATCAGGCTTCACGTCGCATACCTTAATATAATACGCTCCCGTTAAATCGAATATAGCGACCAGGAGTACTACCAAAATAATACATATAACATTTATTTGATACATAAAACCTCTTCGAGGCGGGAATAATCTACGGCGATGTCCACCGTAGCGTACTTATATAAGGAAATGGGTTCATTCTTTACGCCATTTACATATCCGATCAAAAGACCTTTCGGGAAAAACGCACTGCTGGAATTAGAAACAATGGCATCGCCCTCTTTGGCATCCGAATCCGGCGCCAGATATATAACCTTTGCCCTGCCTCCTGCGCCTCCGATGAACAGGCCCTGCTCCCTTGTTCTTTGAATGATCACGCCTAATCGTAACTCCATATCTCCCAAAAGAATAACCTTGCTAGACCCCGGGCCGGCATCAATAATCTTTCCGACTACACCTTGTTTTGAAATAACAGCCATGCCTGTTTGTATACCGTCCCTTTTCCCTCTGTCTATAAACATAATTTTGGAAAGAGGCGCGGATTCTATCCCTATGACCCTGGCGGGAATACCGCTTTCATACGCCTGATCCTTAAAATCCAACAATTCTTTTAAACGCTTATTTTCGGCCTCCAGCTCCCCTAGTTTTGTGATTTCCGAAGAAAACTCGCTTAGCCTATTTTTCAATTCAACATTTTCTTTTACGCTTTTGCTGTAAAGCTTATCGGCGGCATAGTCTCTGGTATTGCGCGAAACTAAAAGGGCGATACGCAAAGGAAACCGAAGCAGGCTAATTGTGGAAAATCTCGTTTTGCTCAGTATGGGAGGGCTATATATGGCAAGCAAAATAAGTAGCGAAAATGCAACTATAGTAAAAGCTACTTTCGCTTTTGACACAATTTAGTTTAAATCTCACCTTTAGGAATAACTACAACCTTTTTAAGATAATGTATTTCGCTTAATACCTTGCCGGTACCCAAGGCAACCGCTGTAAGCGAATCTTCCGCCAGATGAACCGGAAGGCCGGTCTCTTCCTGTATAAGCCTATCCAATCCCTTCAAGAGCGATCCTCCCCCGGCAAGAATAATACCTCTTTCTATCAGATCGGCGGAAAGTTCCGGCGGCGTCCTTTCCAATGTGATGCGAACTGCCTCCAATATCTGCGCGATCGTATCTTTTAAAGATTCCCTTATCTCTTCGCTCGATACGGTTATTGTCTTAGGAAGACCCGCTACCAGATCTCTTCCTCTTACCTCCATGGTAAGCTCTTCATCGAGAGGGTACGCTGAACCTATTTTTATTTTTATATCTTCTGCTGTGCGCTCGCCTATCATCAGGTTATAAGTCTTCCGTAAATAATTTATTATCGCCTCATCCATCTCGTCGCCGCCTATTCTGATACTCTTGGAAAATACTATCCCGGCAAGCGAAATCACTGCCATCTCGGTCGTTCCCCCGCCTATATCTATTACCATGTTTCCGGCCGGTTCTTGTATGGGAAGCCCGACTCCTATCGCCGCGGCTATAGGCTCTTCAACCAAATAAACCTCTCTTGCCCCGGCGTGTAAAGCAGAATCCTTCACAGCCCTTTTCTCCACCTCTGTTATGCCTGACGGTATCGCTATAACCATACGAGGTCTGACAAGGACTTTTCTGTTATGGACCTTCTTTATAAAATAACGCAGCATGGCTTCGGTAACTTCAAAATCCGCTATAACACCGTGCCTCATAGGACGAATAGCTATAATATTTCCTGGGGTCCTTCCGAGCATTCTTTTTGCCTCCTCACCAACCGCCAGCACCCTTGAAGTCCCGGCTTGTATGGCTACAACCGAGGGTTCGCACAAGACGATTCCTTGATTTTTTATATATACGAGAGTTGTAGCCGTCCCAAGGTCGATCCCCATGTCATTTGAGAAAAATCCTAAAATCATATTATATAACTTAAGTATAGATGTCCCTATGGCCTTCAATATCTCCTTTAGCATGTTTTCCTCTCCTTGTGTTAAGAAAATTCTAACAAAAAGTTACATGGGTGTCAATGTTTTTAATGTCAACTGCATTAGCGCGTAATATTCTTTAATATATCCAAAAAACCAGGGAACGAGATATCGATACATGCAACATCGGATATATTCGAAACACCTTTAGCCGTAAGGGCCGCTATGATCATGCTCATAGCTGTCCTGTGGTCGCCGTAACTCTGGAGATCGGCCGCTTGAAGCTCCTTTGAGCCGTTTATTGTTATATCGTCCCCTTCGACGCTAATTTGCGCCTTCATCCGTATTAAATTCGTAGTTAGCGACTTTATACGGTCTGTTTCTTTAACCCTGAGCTCCTTGGCGCCTCTTATAACCGTCTTACCTTTGGCAAGCGAAGCAGCTACCATGATTATCGGGATCTCATCTATGAGCGACGGGATCATTTCTGGAGTGATCTCTATCCCGTGTAATTCGCCGGAAAGAACTTCTAAATCGCATACCGGTTCAGCGCTTAAAGTCTTTTCGTTTTTTATCTCTATATTTGCCCCCATTTTTCTTAAAACTTCGAGCACACCTGTTCGCGTGGGGTTATAGAGAACGGATTTCATTTTTATACCAGATCCTTTTAAAAGGGTAGCTCCGACTATAAAGAAACTTGCGCCTGATATATCATTCGGGACCTCTATGTCTTGGCCCTTTAAATTTGTCCTGCCCTTTATAGAAACAGATAACCCTTCCACTTTCAAATCGGCGCCGAATAATTTTAGCATTCTTTCGGTATGGTCCCTTGACCTTACCTTTTCGCGAACCGTGGTAATTCCATCGGCATAAAGCCCCCCGAGCAGGATGGATGATTTCACCTGCGCGCTAGATATGGGCATATCGTAAACTATCGGTCTTAATTTAGCGCCTTTTATTGCCAGCGGAGCGAACTCCCCGCGCTCCCTTCCGTCTATCTGCGCGCCCATTTGGCGTAATGGATTCACGACCCTTGACATAGGCCTTGAAGAGAGGGACCGGTCACCGGTAAGCGTGCAATCAAACGATTGGCCGGCTAAAATTCCCAAAAGCATGCGCATGGTCGTGCCTGAATTGCCAACATACACGGGGCCGTTTGGTTTCTTTAAGCCCAGAAGCCCTTTACCTAATACAATCACGCGATCCCCGTCTATATTTATATCGATGCCCATCTGTTTGAAGGCGTCTACCGTGCTCAGACAATCTTGGCTGTTCGCAAAATTTTTAATCCGCGTCTCGCCTTCTGCGATGCTGCCGAACATCACGGCTCTATGCGATATGGACTTATCCCCTATTAAATCTACTTCGCCTTCTAATTTTCTAGCCTGTCTAATCTCATACATCTTTCTATCGTCCCGCTGTCTTATTAAGTTTAGCGATCACAACATCGCCGATCTTTACTTTTCGTAGCTCGTCTTTATTATCGACTACCACGGCTGAAATATTTTCGTATAACTTTTCTATATTGCCTTTAGCGATCAAATCCGATTCTCTATAGATCAGTATCTGGGAATCTTCGTTTATACCGTTACTTACCCCAAGATTAATAACTAAAAACTCATACTCTTTATTTACAGCCAGCACCTCTCCTCTTATGTCTCCTTCTTCTATGGCCTCTTCGGGTTCTTTAGTATTTTTTGTTTCTTTCTCGGCATAAGAGATTTCCTCTTTAGCTTCTCTTGACTCTGCCTTGGAAAATTCAGTAGAACCGGTCGGCTCAACAACTATTGTCTCGAGCTTAACGCCTGAATTCATGGCGTCCTTTAATTTCTGCTCAAGCACTTCTTTTGCCTGCTGGAGTTGTTCAAAATCTTCTTTAACTTTGGCCAGGCTTGTCTGGGTAGCAAGAAGGTCCCCGGTAATCTTGGACCTTTCTGCCTGCAGGGCAGCTCTTTCTTTTTCAAGCTCGGCCTTCTCCGATTCAAGCGTAGATTTCTCGTTCACACTTAAACTATTTTCCATTTTAGCCATTTCGAACTTTTCATGCAAATTTTGGAGGTCCTTCTCTTTTAAAGCAAGTTTGAGCTCCGCCTCAGTCTTGGCCTCTTTCAAAACCTCGATCTCTTCCGATAGCTGATCTTTTTCTTTTGTAACGGTTTCAAGCTTTCTTTCTAAAATTATACGCTTCTCCATCTCGTTCTCTTTCATTATATAAAATGCCACGCAACTCGACACCAGCGCTACGCTTATTAATATCCATAATATTATTCCGACGTTAAAAACTTTGTTCATCGCTTCACCTCTTCTTTTAACACCATTAAATCTTTCATATCTTGCGGCAGGGGAATTTCAAATTCCATTAACTTATGTGTCCTTGGATGATAAAAGCTTATTTTTCCGGCGTGAAGGGCCGGACGGCCTATCTTTTCATCGGGTCCGCCGTACTGCGTATCGCCGAGCAATGGGTAGTCGATATATGACATATGCACCCTTATTTGATGCGTCCGACCGGTGTCCGGGCTTATTTCAAGCATAGTATAATCGCCGAATCTTTTTAAGACCTTATAATTGGTTGCGGCGGCTTTGCTTTTAGAAAACGCAACGGCCATCTTTTTTGGATTTCTCGGATGTCTACCTATGGGTAACTCCACCCTCCCGTTATCAAGTTCTACTTTGCCTTTAACGAAAGCTATATACTTACGTTTAACTTTTCTCTGTTTAAATTGCCTGGCCAATTCTCTATGGGCGAAATCATTTTTTGCCGCTATCAAGAGCCCTGAAGTCCCTTTATCTAGTCGATGGACTATGCCTGGCCTCGATTCGCCTCCGGCGCTCGAAAGGGTCTTGCAATGATAAACTAGGGCGTTTACAAGCGTCTGGTCGCGCACCCCAGCTCCGGGATGCACCACCATACCGACCGGTTTATTTACGACTATAATATCTTCGTCCTCATATATTATATTTAAGTTTATTTTTTGCGCCTTGGGCTGAGTTTTGTTAATAAAATCCGGCACCTGGGCAGTGATAACATCTTCCAGCTTCAGCAAATGGTGGGGTATCGTAACTTTCCCGTTTAAGAATACATTCCCTTCATTTATTAATTTCTTTACGAAAGTGCGTGAAAATTTTTCCTTTTCGGGAAGAGCCTTCACTAAAAAATGGTCTATTCTCTCTCCGATATCTTCTTCTTTTATTTCGAAAGAGTACTTTTGCACAAACACCTTCTCCTAAGATATAAAATGAGGCTAGACATAAATATTAATAAGCTTATAGCCTGGAATAGGGTAAAACCTAAAACAGAAACTGCGCTGTCGCCCCTTAAGATTTCGATAAAAAATCTGCTGGATGAATACAGGAGAAGATAATAAAAGAATATTTCCCCGTCGAAACGCCGCTTCTCGTAAAAATATCTTAATATCGCAAATATAAATAAAAGCGCTAGCGAAGAATATAACTGGGTAGGGTGCACCCTGGAATCTGTGGCTGGCGAGTAAACGCTTAAAAAGAAATCAGTGGGTCTCCCGTAACAACACCCGTTCAAAAAACATCCTATCCTGCCTATAGATTGCGCCAGCGCAACATAAGGGCTCATAAGGTCAAGCGTTTTATACAAAGGCAGGCCGCTTTTTCTGACAAACCATATACCAATGGGGACGCCTAGCGCAAAACCGCCGTATATCGCAAGCCCTCCCTGGTTTAAAAAAATAATATTGACCGGGGCATTAGCAAAATCGGGCCAATTCAAAATAACATAAAGCATCCTGGCGCCTATAATTCCCGCTATTAATAAAACTAATGAGAAGTCTAATATCTTTTCTGGAGGGATAGATTCTTTTTTTGCAGTCCTCATGGCAAGCGTCGATGCCAGCAAAAAACCTAGCGCCAGCATAGCGCCATAAGAATATATTTTAAAGGCCCCGAATTCTAAAAGAATGGGTTTCATTTTTCAACCTTATGTTTTTTAAAGGCACCAAGAAGCAAAAGAAAAGTTCCGACCGATATGGCGCTATCAGCGACATTGAAAACCGGCCATATCCTGAAATCCAGGAAATCTATAACATTTCCGAGCCGCAATCTGTCTATTAAGTTACTTACGCATCCACCTAAAATTAAACTTAAACCAAAGTTTATTAAAAATCTTTTCTTTCCGGGATACCTAATAAGAAACACAAAAATAGCCACTATTACAAAAAATGACACTGCTATAGGTACGCAGATATTATTATCACACAATCCGAAAGCTATTCCATTATTTAAAACTAAAGTAATATGAAATATTCCGCTTATTAAAGGGACCGTTTTCCCCAGTGTAATTTTAGAAACAACCAAATATTTCGTAACCTGGTCGAATATAACTACGCACGCACTGATCAGAAAATAGGCTACTCGGACGATTTCCCTTTGACTTCCAAGCTCTTCTGGCATTTTATGCAAAATTTGGTATAAGGCATTGCCGTTAGTCTTTTTTTGGATATCTGCTTATCGCATTCCAGGCAATTACCGTATGTCCCATCCTCCACCCTCTTAAGGGCCTCATTGATATCATATAAAACTTCCCTATCGCTACTGGCGATGCCGAAAGAAAATTCCCGATCGTAAGTATCCGTAGCTACATCAGCCATATGATAGGTATAACCGGAGATATCTCCGGATGCATCCTTCTGAGATTTATTTAAAGTGTCCTTGGCTATATGCTGGATCTCGCCGGTTATCAGTTCTTTTTGCCTCAAGAGGAGTTTCTTATATCCCTTCAACTCCTGCTTTCCCATTTTTTTCACCTTTTCAAGCTTAGCCTTTTTGACACGGTTCTTTAAAATAGGCTTTTTATTTCTTACACTCGTTTTCTTTTGATGCGTTTTCTTGTGTTTTTTCATAACCTTAGTTCTCCCTTCATTATAATTCATTCATAACGTTGACACACCTTTTGCAAAGTTCGGCATATTTTAAGTCTTTCCCTACGCTGGCTTTATAATTCCAGCACCTTTGACACTTTTTACCGCTTGCCTTTTGCACTAATATGCCTAAGTTTTTGAAACCATCGTCCCGACATAACTCGGATGGTATTTCTCCCTTTTTAACCAAATTAACTTCGGATACTATAAAAATTGCTTCCAGCTCATTCTTATATTCATTTAAAAACGAAAAGGTCTCGTCATCTTTTATTACTAACTCAATTCTTGCCTCAAGCGAACTTCCTATCTCTCCTTTCATCCTTTTTTCCTCTACTGCCTTAAGTAAATAATTCCTTATATCAATTAACTTAGCCCAGCGTTCTTCCAGTCCGGCGTTTATCAAACTTTCATCTACGCTCGGCCATAAACTAATGTGAACGCTTCCCGCCTTGCTCTTAAGTTTTGTGTTTTTCCATGCCTCTTCTGCCGTAAAAACAAGTATCGGCGCGATAGCTTTCTCCAGGATTAATAGTATCTCGTATAGGCTGCTTTGGGCAGACTTTCTCCCCAAAGAATTTTTGCCGAATGTATATAACCTGTCCTTTAAAATATCGAAATAAAAACTTGAAAGCTCCATCACGCAAAAATCATACAGTGTCCTATAGACTTTATAAAATTCAAAATTCTCATAGGAGTTAGCTACTTTTTTAAGCATATTATAAGTCTTTGATATGACCCACTTGTCGATCTCCGATCTTTTGGAAAATTCAATTGCGTCTTTGCCCGGATCGAAATCGCTCAAGTTGCCCAGTAAAAACTTGATGGTATTCCTTATCTTTCGATACGACTCTGCGATCCTCGCTAAGATCTCATCCGATATTCTCACATCATCGCTATAATCGGAAGAGGCGACCCACCATCTTAAGATATCGGCACCGTACTTTGTCGTGATCTCCTGAGGTGAAATAACATTGCCTAAAGATTTTGACATCTTTTTGCCTTCGCCGTCCACGACAAAACCATGCGTGAGAACCGTTTTAAACGGAGAGCGGTTGTCTATCCCCATAGCTGTGAGAATGGAAGTTTGGAACCATCCTCTATGCTGGTCGCTGCCTTCAAGGTAAAGATCCGCCGGGAATGCCAGGTCGGAGCGCCTTTTCAGAACAGCGTGATGGCTAACGCCTGAGTCAAACCACACGTCCAGTATATCTTCCTCTTTTACGAATTCTTCAGATTTGCACTGCGAACATTTAGTTCCTTTTGGCAAAAGATCCAATTCACTTCTCGCGAACCAAACATTAGAGCCTTCTTTAGCGACCAACATCTTTATGTGTTCTATCACATTTGCGTCCAATAATTCATAGCCGCATGCCTTGCAGTAAAACGCCGGTATAGGCACGCCCCAATATCTCTGGCGGGACAAACACCAGTCAGGCCTGTTCTCCACCATGCTCCCGATTCTTGTTTTGCCGATTTTAGGGACCCATTCTACTTTCTCTATTTCTTTTAAAGTCTCTTTTCTCAAGTTCTTATTTTCTATGTTTATGAACCATTGCTTTGTAGCGCGTGTAATAACAGGTTCCTTACATCTCCAGCAATGTGGGTATGAATGGCGGATTTCGCCTTTCCAGAATAAAAGCCCTTTGTTCTGGAGAATTTCTATGATTTTTTTATTAGCGTCAAAAACGCGCATGCCGGAAAGTTCTCCGGCTGTCTTATCAAAATCTCCCTTAGGCCCTACCGGCATTATGACATCCAGTTTATATTTAAGGCCTGTCTGGTAGTCTTCCATTCCGTGGCCAGGAGCGGTGTGAACGCAGCCTGTACCTTCTTTATTAGAAACATAATCCGCCAGAACGACCTTTGAAGTCCTCCCTAAGAAAGGATGCTGGCAGGTCAGTTTTTCGAGCTTGCTTCCTTTTATCCTCTCCTTAATAGTATACTCTGCGCCCTTGGCCTTCATTGTAAGTTCAACCAAATCGCTTGCCATGATTAATGTTTCCTTACCTGTTTCCAACACTGTATATTCTAAATCGGGATGCAGGGCAATAGCTACGTTAGCCACGAGCGTCCACGGTGTAGTTGTCCAGATCAAAAAATAGACATCTTTTGATTGAAGGCCCTTGATTTCAGGCAATTTCTCAAGATCAAGGAGTTTAAACTTTACATAAACAGACGGCGATGCGTGGTCTTCGTACTCGACCTCGGCCTCTGCAAGGGCTGTTTCGCACTTTATGCACCAATTGATAGGTTTTAATCCCTTATATACATATCCGCCTTTGACCAACTCTTTGAATGCATCCAAAATAGACTCCTCATAGCCTGTCGCTAAGGTAAGGTAAGGCGCATCCCAGTCTCCGAAGATGCCGAGCCTCTTGAATTCCTTCTTTTGAATATCCACAAACTTCATAGCAAAATTATGGGCCTTTTGCCTAAAAGTCACCTTATCGATCTCGTGCTTGCTCATGCCAAGCTCTTTAAATAACTGATGCTCCACGGGCAAGCCATGGCAATCCCAGCCCGGAACATAAGGCGAATCAAACCCTTTCATGGTCTTGTATTTAATGATTATATCTTTGAGGATCTTATTCAGGGCATGCCCTATGTGTATATCTCCGTTAGCATACGGAGGGCCGTCATGCAGAATATATTTTTTTGCGCCTTTTTTTGAGTTCCTTATAAGTTTATACAGATCTGCATTTTCCCATTCCTTGAAAATTGAGGGTTCTCGCCTGGGAAGGTCTGCCTTCATAGGAAAATCTGTTTGCGGTAAATTTAGTGTGTCTTTGTAATTCATTTTCGCCTGTGTACAGTTTACTGTTAACTGTAAACTGTTAACTATTTTTTTATATATTTGCCGATAATTATATCTAATTTCTTTTTTGTTTCCTGCGGTATGAACCTGGATTCGGTGATTATAGAATATTTAAGCGTCTGACGGCAGGCGCAGGGCCTGTCATCTTTTATTTTTGGTACGGCCTTCTTTATGATATCCTTCGCTCTTTGTGCGTTGCGTCTTAGATTATCTATGATTATATCTATAGTAACGCTGCCTATCTCTTCACCTTCGCACCAGCAGTCATAATCCGTGACCATGGCCAAGGTCGCATAGCAAATCTCGGCTTCCCTTGCAAGCCTCGCCTCTGCCATATTGGTCATTCCGATGATATCCATGCCCCAACTCTTATAAAGTAATGACTCGGCCTTTGTGGAAAAGGCCGGCCCTTCCATATTTAGATAAGTCCCTCCTAAATGCATAGTTGCCCCTGCTTCTTTGCCAGAGTCGTATAAAATTTTAGCCAGACAATCGCATACCGGATGCGCAAACGGTATATGGACGACTACGCCGTCTCCGAAAAAAGTCGTCTTTCTGGCCTGATTGGTGCGGTCTACAAACTGGTCCGGCACAATCATATGCAAAGGTTTGAGCTCTTTTTTGAAACTACCGACAGCGGCAACCGAAATTATAGAATCAACGCCCAATTTTTTCATCCCATAAATATTCGCTCGAAAATTTAGTTCGGTAGGCGTGATCTTATGCCCTCTTCCATGGCGCGGTAAAAACACAATCTCGCGTCCCTCCAAACTTCCGGTCAAATACTCGTCCGAAGGGTCTCCGAACGGAGTTTCTATCTTAACCCATTTAGGATCGGAGAATCCTTCTATGTTATACAAACCGCTTCCGCCTATAATCCCTATTTTCACCCCGTTAGACCTCCATTAATTTTTTTACTAACATTATATATTTTTCAACTCCCATTAGAGCATTTTTAGGTCTAACGGGGTTCATTTTAACCTCGTTGCCAGTTCAAGCAAACTTTTAACTATAAAATATTTTACGAACAACAGAATAAGAAGCACAAATATGGGAGATATATCTATTCCTATATTATAGGCAGGAACAATTTTCCTAAATGGGGCCAATAACGGCTCAGTGACATTATTAAGGATCTGAACAATAGGATTGAATGGATCAGGGCTTACCCAGCTTAAGAGGGCCCTGATTATTACCAGCCACCAAAGAACGCTCGTAACTATATCCAGGCATATTGCCAATGCGCTTATAAAGTTAGCTACTAAAAACATTATTTACCACCTGAAATTTCTTTTGACCTGTTCGCCGCAGCTATAACAGCCTCTTTAACAATTCCTGAGAAATTTTTGCTCATAAATACCCTGAATGCCGCCTCCGTCGTCCCGCCTTTTGATGTGATCTTGTCACGTAAGACCTGCGGGGTATGCTTCAGGTGCGAAAGCAATTTAGCGCTGCCTATAGCTGTCTTGACAGACAGCCTCTCGGCTATATCCCTGGCTATCCCCAAGCTCACCGCGCTTTCCGTTAGCACTTCTACCAAATAAAAAAAGTAAGCCGGGCCGCTCCCGCTTATCGCGGTTATAGCGTCCATTTTATCCTCTCCGACTTGTATAGCATCTCCGAGAGCTAAAAATATCCTCATTACGATCCGCTTATTCTCCTCTTTCACTCCTTTGGCAAAGCTTACCGCTGAAACCGACTCTTCAACAAGGGCCCCCATGTTGGGCATCACCCTGGCAATTTGAACCTTCTTCCTGGAAAGTTGCCTTATTTTACCCGTTTTCACTCCGGCTAGGACAGAGATCAAAAGTTTTTTTGACACAAGAGAACCCGAAATCCAGTTCATAACTTTACTAAGATCTTGAGGCTTTACCGCAAGCACTATTATATCGCAGATCTTGGCTAGCTCGGTATTATCGGCGGCCTTAAGACCATAATGGTGTTTTATATAATTTAACTTGCTGGGAATAGTATCGCTTACTATGATCCTGGATTTTGGAATTATATCTTTGGCAATAATTCCTCTAATGATCGCTTCTCCTATATTGCCGCAACCGATTACCCCTAGATATTTATCTCTAAACATAATTACACCTCGCCTTCAAAAATAGCCCGTCCGACCCTCACAATATTGGCGCCTTCTTCAACGGCTACTTCAAAATCCTGGGTCATCCCCATAGACAGGCATTTCAATTTCAATCCGTCAAACTTATTATTTGCCTCATTAAGCATATTTTTGAGCTTTTTAAAAAAGGGGCGGGCACCTTCTTGATTGCTAACCAGGGGAGCCATAGTCATAAGGCCTAACACCCTTACATTGCTTAGCTTCAAAATATCCTCTAATACGCCGAAAAACTTTTCCGGTTCAATACCGAATTTGTTGCTTTCGCCAGAGGTGTTAACTTCCAAAAGCGCATCGACTAATTTATTCTGTTTAATAGCCTCGGACTGTATAGCCTTGGCTAATTTTACGCTATCAACGGAATGAATAAGATCAAAGATCTTCAATGCGTCTTTTACTTTGTTCGTCTGAAGATGCCCGATCATGTGCCATTTAAGCCCTTTCCCCTGTAAGGCTTTATATTTTACAAGGGCATCCTGCACCCTGTTTTCTCCCACCTCACGCATCCCGAAGCCTATAGCATCTATTATATCATTTAAAGAGGCTTCTTTTGTTACGCAAACAAGGGTTACTTCCTTGGGGTCCCTGCCCTTCCTTCTGCAGGCACTATTTATTCTTTCTTGTATCCTTCTGATATTTTCGGAAATCATTTTAAAGTCTTAATTTAACACAGAAAAAGACAAATGTCAAGAAGGTAAAATTGAGGTGTTATTGCAAGGCAAAATTGAGGGCTTATTTACACAAAGAATAGTCCGGGAATTAAAAATAATCGTTTATGAAGGAGAGAATTTTGTGCGTAAAATTGGATACGGGATTCGCTGGGCTTATCCTCTTGTTTTTTTCTCTGGCCTCCTTGGCGTAATATTCGATAGCACCTATGCTGGATGCGAATAAATGAGAAGATTGGCCAGTATTAAGGTATTTTGTCTTAAGTTTTCCTATTCTTGCGGGCATATTAAAAAAGCCTTCTATTCTCTCCAGGAAACCGTCTAAAAGGATACTGCCGCCTATAGCTACTATGCCTGATTTTATAGAGTCTGCTACTAAAGAGTTGTCCAATTCGCTTTTTATTGCCGTAAGAAGATCTTCTGTTTTTTCCCTGACCGCGGCATTAACCTCCGATCTTAAAAATGTCCTTTCCTTGCCGCCGATTATTATGCTGATCTTTTTATCCCCTTTTGTTTCTTCCGTAATACTTGCGTCAAGCTTTAATCTTTCAGCCGAGGCGGAAGGAATTTTAAACTTTTCGGAAATATGATTTGTAATGTCCAAACCGCCCAGTCCTAACACATTGCAAAATTTTATCTTGCCGTCGCTCGCGACAACTATTTTGGTAGTATCGCAACCTACATCAAGGAAAATAACGCCATTTTCCAATTCGTCTTCATTCACAATGCAACCGGCCCCTATAAGACCAGAGAATATTATTTTCTCGGTATCATAACCGGCATAGTTTATGCACCTCATCACGTTCTGAATATGCGCCAAACTATGCAGAAGGGAATACAAATTAACTTCCAATTTTTTAGCGAAAAGTCCTACCGGGTTTTTTACGCCGTCCTGGCCGTCTAGCTTATAACTCTCGACTACTTCGTGAAGTATGCAACTATCCAATGAAAAGTTCATATTCCTAGCCGTTTGAAGGACTTTTTCTATGTCTTTTTGGGTGAGTTCACGCGGCGGGCCCTGCAGAACAATATAAGCGTTTAATTTGTCGGTCGAGAACCCGAGGCCGCCTATAGATATTATGACCTTAAAGATTTTTGGACCATATTTATCTTTAACCCTATACATTATATTTTCAACGGCGCTTGATGCCTCGCCGAGATCGATTATGTTCCCCCTTGAAATACCGCCGGACGGAGACTCCTCCACGCCCAGTAGGTCCATATAGCCATCTTGATGGATTTTTGCTACGGCAGCCCGCAGCTTTGAACTCCCCAGATCCAGACCCGTTAATATCTTATCCATAAATTACCCCTACCTAGGCTTCACAACTACTTCTTTAAACCTCAAATCAATATATAAGATCCCCTGGGCGTTTATATCAGGATTTCGTAACGTCTTTTTCAAAAGTTCAAGCTTCCTTGAGAAATCCTCTCCGCCCATCTTAACCTCTAAACCGTCATCTATAGAAAACGATATATTTTCGCTGTCAGATGCGTCTATATCAGAAACGTTATGGCTTTCCAGCACGTTTGATTTTGATAATTCTTTTATAAGGCTCAAGGCCCTATCCAGGCCGACATAGTTAAATTTTTTCCCTATATCCTTATCGGTAACGTAAATCCCACCGATTACAGGCAAGCCTTCCAAAACAGTCCTGCTTGTATCTTTTAATATCACGCCTTCTTCGTCAACGCGATAATAATTTTTAGAATTTATTTGCGCTATTGCCTTTCTTTTCGTCACATAGAAAACCAGTTTATTTGGAAAAACTTTTTCAATATGAAGATCTTTGATCTCAAAATGTTCCTTTTTAAGAGAATTGCTTATGGCGCCTAATTCTATAGAAAAAATATTCTCGCCGATCCCTATATTTGAAAGCTTTCTGAATAAATACGAATCTTCTACCCCATCCCCCTTCATCTCCGATTCTTTAATGACAAATGTGGGCGAATTATAAAGATAGTTTTTCGTTAATATAACTAAACCTATAATAATAGCCAAGGCCGTTAAGATGGCTAGGCTTTTCGGCATGAATAAAAATTGTATCAGTTTATCTACAGGACCGCCCTTCCGTTTCCTACCCTTGGATTTTCTAGCCATTATCTGTCCTTTATTTTTTTAACGCTAATTCTACCATTCTTTTGCACAGATCACTGAATGATATGCCGGCCTGTTCGGCCGCCTTGGGTAATAAGCTCCTGGAGGTAAGCCCTGGGATTGTGTTTACCTCCAGTGCGTATATTTCGCCGTCTTCTCCTAGTATCATATCGACTCTGGAAAACCCCCTGCAGTTCAAGGCTATGTGCGCTTTTTTCCCGATATACTTAGTTTTTTTATGTTCTTCTTCATCTATCGGCGCAGGGACAAGATATTTCGTATCAGACCTTATATACTTCGCTTCATAATCATAAAAGTCGGACCCAGGCACTATCTCTATGGCGCATAACGGCTCTTCGTCAAATATCCCTACGGTTATCTCTCGTCCCTTTATATATTTTTCTATGATAATGATATCATCATACATGCATGCCTTGTCAATTGCTTTTTTTAGTTCATCCTCTCCCCTTACGATTGAAAGCCCGATACTTGAGCCTTCGCATCGAGGCTTCACTACAAGAGGAAACTCGAGATTTTCGGCTTCTATTTTTTCTTTTCTTTGAAATACCATGTACGGAGGGGTAACTATACCGCTCTTTGCGAAAATTTTTTTTGTGGCAACCTTATCAAGCGCCAGCCGCGATGCCTGCGGACCTGAACCCGTATACGGAATATGGAGTTCGTCCAAAATTTCCTGGATCTCTCCGTCTTCGCCGAACCTTCCATGCAAGGCTATAAAAGCTATCTCGATACCTTTTTCCTTCAGTGAAGTTTTTAAGTTCTCTTTATTATCATCTTTTATATCTATCAATACCACATCGTATTTCTCCGCTCTTAGAGAATTATATACGGCTTCGCCTGATTTGAGCGATATCTCCCGCTCGCTTGACGGCCCCCCGGCTAAAATCCCTATTTTTTTGGATGCAATGCCGTTCATTTGCAGATTTTCACCTCAAGCTCAAGATCTATATTAAATTCTTCTTTTACCTTGCCTCTCATTATATCAATCAGTTTTTTCACATCATTGAATTTTGCGTTGCCGAGATTTATTATATAATTAGCATTTTTTTCCGAAATTTCCGCATCTCCTATCCGTTGTTTCTTCATGCCGGCCAAATCAAGAAGTTTACCGGCGCTTACAAAACCGCCATACGGGTTTTTAAACACGCAGCCGGCGCTCGACTTCCTGCAATCCTGGCTTTTATTCTTCTTTTCCAGTATTTCTATGCATTGTTTCTTTATATAATCTTTCCTCGCCCTCTTGAGGCAGAACTCCGCTTCCAATACAATAAATCCTCCTAGCGATGAAGTCCTATAGCCGAATTTTAAATCCTTTTTTTTAATGGTTTTTATTCTACCATTTTTGTCCGATACAGTCACCTGATTTACAAAGTTTCCTATATTCGATTCCGGCCTCTTCGGTCCTAAGCCGGCATTCATCGCTACAGAGCCTCCTACCGTACCCGGTATACCCGAACAAAATTCTAATCCCGTTAAACCGTTTTCTATGCAAAAATCGAGAAGGCTTCTTAAGCTGGCCCCCGCTCCAACCGTTAAGCTGGCCCCTTTCATTCTTATATACCTGAAAAAAGGGCTCGAAAGGCGTATGAATATGCCGTTTATTTTTTTATCGCTTACCAAAAGATTGCTGCCGCCCCCTATTGTATAAATCGGTTTTTTTAGTTTTTTACCGAGCTTGATTATGTTTTGCAGATCTTCCATATCGAGCGGCTCGGCCCATTTATCCGCTATACCGCCTATTCTAAAAGTGGTATGGCGCGATATGCTTTCGTTGGATCTCATTTTGCCCTTTATAAAACTATCGTGCTTCTTCATGGTTATGTTTATAACTTAAGTTTTGCTTTAATTTCGCGCTCTTTGAGCCTCTGCGCTATTTTAACTGAAATATCTCCTATGTCGCCGGCACCTAATATCAGCACAATATCGCCTTTGTTTACCCTGGAGCCTATGTAATCGACTATTTCATCTTTAGCGATCAGGCATACTTCGTTTTTGCCTTTTTGTTTTACTTTATCGAATATCAACTTAGTACTTACTCCTTTTATAGGATCTTCATGCGCAGAGTATATATCCGTAAGTATCAATTCGTCTGCCATATCAAAAGCGCTCCCAAATTCATCCGCAAGCAACTGGGTCCTGCTGAATCTGTGCGGCTGGAATATACTTATTACTTTGCCTCTATGCCAGTGCTTACATACTTCTAAAGTAGCTTTAATCTCTGTGGGGTGATGGGCGTAATCTTCAATTACAAGAATGCCTCCGAAATCGCCCTTAACCTCAAATCTGCGGGCAGCCCCTTTGTAATTAGAAAGTGCAGTTTTAATAATAGAAGGGCTGATCCCTATCTCTAAAGCTACGGAAATAGCTCCGAGCGCATTCAAGACGTTATGGCTTCCGGGCAGCATGAGTTTGAACTTATCTATTTCTTTGCCGAGAGATAGGCATTTGAAGGTAGTCGTAATGCCTTGGACTTCCACGTCTTTTGCGTATAAATCCGAATCCGATGAAAAGCCGAATGTCTTATACCTGTTTCTATAATCCTTAAGGGCCTTTTGTATGTTTTTATCCCCGTACAGGCAGAATAAACATCCCCCTTTTTTTATATTATCTACAAATTTTCTGTTAGCGCTTATCAGATTTCCCATATCTTTATAATGCTCTAAGTGTTCTTTGTCAATATTTGTCAGCACCGCATAATACGGCTGGAGCTCGACAAAAGAACCGTCGCTTTCGTCGGTTTCCATTACAAAAAACTCACCCTTACCAACTTTAGCATTTCCTCCGAAATTAATAACCTCCGTTCCTACAAAAATGGTCGGGTCCAGGCCGGCTTCCAAAAGGCACAGCCCCGTAAAAGTAGTCGTCGTCCCTTTACCGTGGGCCCCGGTAATTGCCACACCTTTCTTCTCTTGTATAAGCGTTGCCAGCATGGTTTGCCTATGCGCTATTTGGATATTCAATTTTCTGGCTTTTATCATTTCGGGGTTATCTTCTCTTATGCACGAGGTGTATACGACCAAATCCACATCACCTTCCAGATTCGAATCTCTATGGCCTATAAAAATTTTTGCGCCCTTCGAGCGTAATTTAGCGATAAGACCGTTATCCTTTAAATCAGAGCCGCTTATTTTACAGCCCAATTCCATCAACAGAAAAGCCACGCCGCTCATTCCTATGCCGCCTATGCCTACAAAATGTATTTTTTTCTTCTTTTCTATCTCGATCATTTTATTCTGCTTTTAAGTTTAATATCAGATCTACCACGTTCTGCACTGCCAGTCCTTTTTGTCTCGGAGGGTTTGAGAATTTTTCTATCTTTTCCCTGTTTCTATAAAAATACGATATCTTATCGTAGAGGCGCTCGACCAAAAGCTCGTTTTCTTCTAACACGATAGACGTGTTATGTATAGACATATAACGGGCATTTCCGGCCTGATGCGTGCGGGCATACGGATAAGGAATTAATATCGACGCTTTGCCGAAAAAGGCTATCTCGGAAATGGCTATACCGCCGGCTCTTGAAATAACTATATCCGAAGCGCAATACGCGCGATCCATTTTATCGAAAAAGCTATAAACTTTAGAATTTACTCCAAGTCCTGAAAGCCGATCCCGCACTTCCAGGCAATCGCTTTCGCCTGAAATATGAATTACCTGAAACCCCTTGCGGTCCTCGGCATTGAATTTTTCGAACATTTTGACAATAGACTGATTTATTGTATGCGCCCCCTGGCTGCCGCCTATGACGAAAATTGTAAATTTTTCAGCGGTAAAACCAAATTCCACCAGCGCCTCATTCTTATTTATTATCTCCAGGGAGTTGCGGATCGGGTTTCCCGTAAACACCAGTTTATATTTGTCCTTAAAAAAAGCTGCGCTTTCTTCGAAAGAAATAGCTATCGCTTCGACAAATTTCGACAAAATCAGATTTGTCCTGCCGGGAAAAACGTTCTGTTCGTGAATAATGGTCGGGATCCGCAGCAACCAGGCGCATAATAAAACCGGTCCGGCCACAAATCCGCCCAGGCCTAACACTAAATTCGGCTTTACTTTCCTTAATATATTAAAAGCCGCCGCAAAAGTCGCCGTCAAACCGATAAAGAAAGGAATAAGCTTAAATGAAATTCCGGCCGGGAGATTGTAATTAGGGAGCAAAATATATGGATATATCTCTTTTTTCAGGATTTTTTTCGCTATAGCCTTTTGTCCCGTTACAAATGTAACTTCACAGTCTTTATCTATCCTTTTTAACTCATCTGCTACGGCTATCCCGGGAAATAAGTGACCTCCCGATGTGCCGCTTGCTATCAATATTTTCATAGCGCACCTCTCTGAGGCGACCCCTTGGCAACATTTAATAAAAGGCCGACCGCCATCATATTAAATATGAGAGCGCTTCCGCCGTAACTTATAAAAGGCAGCGGAAGCCCTTTTGTGGGAATAGCGCCTATGCTGACGCCTATATGCACGAGCGTCTCAAGCGTGATCATAGAAACAACACCGAGGCTCATTAGTTTTCCGAAATGATCATTGCACTTTAAAACCACCCTGGTGCCTTGGACGGCGAAGATAAAGAAAAGTCCTACTACGCTTAAGGTTCCAATAAGCCCTAATTCCTCGCCTATTATTGAAAATATAAAATCTGTATACGCGGCCGGAAGGTAGAACAATTTCTGCGTTGACTGGCCGAGGCCCACTCCGATCAACCCGCCGCTGCCAAGCGCGAGAAACGACTGTATTATCTGAAAGCTTGTCCCTCGCGGATCCTGCCACGGATGTAAAAACGCCGTAATCCTATTCCTTCTGTATGTTGTGCCGAAAACCGCTACGAGCAAAACCGGCAGTGCTGCGAGAAATGAGTATAGAATGTGCTCCAATCTTGTCCCGGCTACAAATAACATTATAAATGCGATGCAGCTTATCGAAACAGCCGTTCCTAAATCTGGTTCTAAAAGAATTAAGCCGATAGACAGGCCTAAAACAAGCACAAGAGGCGCAAAACCCGTTAAAAAACTTTTTATTTCGCTGCCTTTTCGCGAAAGGGCATCGGCAAGGTATATTATCATGGATAATTTCATTGCCTCGGAAGGCTGAAAGTTAAAAGGCCCGAAATGGAACCATCTTCTAGCCCCTCCGGCTTGATATCCTAGCCCAGGTATGAGGACCGCTACCAAAAGTATGAATGATATAAGAAGTAACAATCTGGCGTATTTTTTAAAATATGCATAATCGATGCTCATAACGAATATTGTAGGCGGAATTCCTATAAGCAAAAATAAGAGGTGCCTTTTTAAATAGAAAAGGCTATCTTTTAATCTTTCGTAAGCGTATATCGCGCTCGCGCTGTAAATCATAACTATGCCGATGGCGATAAGTATAGATACTACTACTAATATTGAGATCCGTATCTGGCGCATTTCTTATCTTTTAGATTCTTTACCGCTTTTATGAACATTTCTCCCCGCTCTACATAATCTCGGAACATGTCGAAGCTGGTGCACATAGGCGAAAGTAAAATCGCCTCGCCCTTATTCGCTATGCTGTAGGCCAATTCTACGGCTTCTTCCAAAGAATTCGCCTCGCGGATATCCACGATATCTTTCATGTAATTTGCTATTTTTTCTCTGGCCTCCCCTATCAGGACCAGATGCCTAACTTTTTGTTGTATAGTGTTTCTTGCCACGCTAAAATCGCTTTCCTTGTCTCTTCCGCCTGCTATAAGGATTGCCGGCCTGTCCAGAGATTCAAGTGCTTTAAGAGTAGCGTCAACCGTAGTCGCCTTAGAGTCATTTATGAACTCTACATCTCCTATTTCATCGACAAATTGGAAACGATGAGGCAGCGGAACAAAAGACGAGATGCTTTTGACTATATCGTTATTGCTAAGACCGATTAATTTCCCCACCAAGATGGCTGCCATAGTATTATCCAGATTGTGCAGCCCTTTTAACTGCGTGGCTGCAGTAGGACAGACATTCTCCAGCTTTCCGCCCATGCTTATTAAAATATCTTTGTCCTTTATAAAAGCGCCTTCTACTTCGTTTTCGTTGCTGTAGAAAAATTTACGCGATGGCGCCTGGATATCCATATTCCTCAAAATAGGATCTCCATAATTTAATATTATGAAATCCCCTTCGTCCTGGTTTAAGAATATTTTGCTTTTCATAGTTTTATATTCGCTGAAATCTTTGTGCCTATCTAGGTGGTTATCCGTAAGATTAAGAATGACCGATATATAAGGTTTGAATTTATTTATATATTCGAGCTGGAATGAGCTTACCTCAAGCACTACATAGTGCTCCCTTGTTATATTAGCCACTTCTCCGCAAAAAGATGTACCGATGTTGCCGCAAACTATAACCGGCTTTCCGGAATCTTTTATCATTTTACCTATCAATGAAGTAGTTGTCGTCTTGCCGTTAGTGCCCGTTATAGCTATTATTTTGCCTCTGCAGAAAAGATATCCTAGTTCAAGCTCGCTTATAACAGGAATGCGATAAAGGTTTGCCCACCCGATAACGGGAGAATCTTTTGTAACACCCGGACTTATAACTATAAGATCCTTATCTTTAACAAAAGACTCCGAGTGCCGGCCTATTTCTACTTCTATACCTTCGGCCTTTAGCGTATCGGCACTCTTCATTATGCTCTCGCTCATTCCGCTATCTGTCACATACACCTGGGCCCCTTTTCCTTTTAAAAGAATGGCTGCCCCTATACCGCTTCGCGCGATTCCTACAACCGTAGCTTTTAATCCTTTTAGGTCCATTTTATCACCTCAATTTTAGTGTCACTAAACCAAATAAGGCCAGTACAATAGCTACTATCCAAAATCTTATCGTTATCTTGGACTCGGCCCACCCTTTAATCTGGAAATGATGGTGCAGCGGCGCCATTAAAAAAATTCGCTTGCCCATCAACCTGAAGGAGGCTATCTGCATTATTACGCTAAGCGCCTCTACGACAAATATGCCGCCAACCACGAACAACAATAGCTCTTTTTTTATTAAAACAGCTACGGCGCCGATAGCGCCCCCTAATGCAAGAGAACCCGTATCCCCCATAAATACGGTGGCCGGATGCGAGTTAAACCATAAAAATCCTAAGGACGCGCCGAGCATACTTGCGCAAAAAATAGATAGCTCTCCTGAGCCCGGGATATAAAGTATCCTTAAGTATTCCGCTATTGTCATGTGGCCTGATACGTAACTAAAGATCGTGTACGTCAACGCTATCGCACATACACAGCCTATTGCAAGGCCATCCAAACCGTCTGTTAAATTAACCGCGTTGCTGGATGCAACTATTACGAGTATTACAAAAAATATATAATATACCCCTAAATCCAGGAAAACTTTTTTAAAAAACGGTATATCTAAATTTGTGGTCGCCCCGGGCTCGATATATAAATATAATCCTATTAAAAATGCAGGCAACAGCTGGCCCGTGAGTTTCGTGGCCATAAGCAAACCTCTGGATTTCTTCCTTGTAAGCTTTATGCGATCGTCTACAAAACCTACTGCCCCAAACCATAAAATAGACATCAATGCGATAACTATATATTTATTCGTGTAATCCGCCCAGAGAAGCGTGGAAGAAACAACGGAGATTATTATAAGAAGCCCGCCCATTGTAGGCGTTCCTTCTTTATGTTTATGGTATTGATAAAGGTTCGGCGCATCTTTTCTGAAAGTATCTTCTCCAATCTTTAAGTTCTTGAGCCATTTTATTACAAAAGGCCCGGCTATGATACTTATCAGAAATGCCGTTATGCTCGCGAAAGCCGTGCGGAAGGTTATATACTTAAAAACATTAAAACCGAACCATATATCCCTTAACGGGTAGAAGAGGTGGTAAAACACCCTATTACTCCTTCCATTTTCATAGCCCTTGAACCTTTAACGAGCACAAGATCCCCTCGTCTTGTGACATTTTTGAGAAACCTGCCGGCTTCTTCAGCTTTATCAAAATGCTTCAAATCCTTTTTTATCCCATATTTTTTTGCGGCGAGGTATGTCTTGCGTGAATTTTTACCGACAGTTATAAGCATGTCTATCATCGAATCTTTAATCACGCCTGCGACCGATTCGTGAAAATACTTGCTCGTTTCTCCCAATTCCAGCATATCCCCGCTAACGAGTATTCTTTTGCCATGCGTTTCGCATTCCGTTAAAGCCTCTATCGCATGATTTAAAGATGCGGGATTAGAATTATACGTGTCATCTATTATTCTTATTCCTTTTATTTCTTTTAATTCCAGACGGCCATAAACAGGCTTGAATCTCTTTATTGAGCTTTGCATATCCTTGATTTTTAACCCTAAAATTTCTCCAACGGCCACAGCAGCTAACGCATTATAAATATTATGCCTCCCTAATAGGTTTAGGCGTATATTGTATTTACCTTTGACATCAAAATTCCACCCCCCTTTTACGAATCGGACAGAGGTAGCCTTAAAATCATTGCGTTCCCTTAAACCAAATTTTATAACTCGCGCGTTAGATTTCTTTATTCTATTCAAGTACGGGTCGTCACCGCCTATGACCAATATTTTGCCTTTATCCATATTTTCTATAAGCTCACACTTGGCTTTAAAGACATCTTCTATGCTTCCGAGATATTCAAGATGCGACGGCCCTATATTTGTAATTACGCCGATATCGGGTAATGCGATTTTTGTCAAATATTCTATTTCGCCGAAATGGTTCATGCCCATTTCAAGTACGCAAAATTTTTCTTTTTTAAGCCTAAGCATCGTAAGCGGCAAACCTATATTATTATTCTCATTGTTCCTTGTGCTTAACACTGTAGAATTTTTCTTAAGAATAGAAGCCAATATATCTTTAGTTGTGGTCTTACCGTTGCTACCGGTAATAGCTATGACTTTTGTTTTTGAGCTAACTCTTCTATGCCGCGCGATATCGCCTAATGCCTTGATAGTATCCTTGACTTGAATGGTGACTGGTGACTGGTGACTGGTGACTAGTGACAGCTTGGAGACAATAACTCCGATGGCACCCTTTTTAAGGGCCTTTTTTATAAAATCGTGGCCGTCAAATCTTTCTCCTTTTATCGCAATAAAGAGCGCATCTTTCGGGATCGTTCTGGAATCTATAGAGAGTTTTTCCACAGGAGTATTTGGATTACCCTTTATAAGTTTTCCGCCTGTTGCTTTTACAATATCTTTGATTTTCATTACAAACTTTTCAATATTTGGCTTGCTATTTTCTTGTCATCGAAAGGAACCGTGTGATTCGAAAAAATCTGATTTTTCTCATGCCCTTTCCCGGCTATCAACACTAGGGCGTCTTCGTCCGCAGCAGAAAGGGCTCTTTTTATAGCTTCGTACCTATCCGGAACTACAATATACTTAGACGACATGCCTACAAAACCTTCTTCTATTTCTTTTGCTATCTTTACCGGATCCTCGCTTCTTGGATTATCCGACGTTATTATCGTGAAATTGGCTAATTCTGCGGCCGTCCTTCCCATTTCCGGTCTTTTTGTCCTATCCCTGTCCCCTCCGCATCCGAATACCAATATTATCTTCTTCTTGGTTATTTGTCTCAATGTGCCAAGGACATTTCTTAAGGCATCCTCTGTGTGGGCATAATCAATGAATACCCCAAAATCCTGCCCGCATTCTACCCTTTCTAATCTGCCAGGAACCCCTGAAAATCTCATAATGCCGTTCTTAATGCGGTCTGGCCCTAATCCTTCCTCCATTGCGACTGAGGCGGCAGCCAATATATTATAAACATTATGTTTTCCTATAAGGGAGGTCTTGATATCTATAACATCATCTTCTGCATGTATGCGGCACCTGACGCCATTTAAATCCAATCTCAAATCTTTCGCCATTACATCCGATTCTTTTTCTATTCCATAAGTTATTATCTTTGCATCTACGCGGGAAATCAACTCATCTCTATATCGGCTGTCGTTATTTATAACGGCATAAGAATCTTGGCTAAGATTTTCAAACAGTTTTAATTTGGCTTTCAAATAATTCTCAACGGTCTTATGATAATCGAGATGCTCATGTGTTAAATTTGTGAATACTCCTCCTGCAAATTTTATATCTTCGACCCTGCCCTGTTCTAACCCGTGGCTTGAAACTTCCACAAAACAGTACGGGATAGATTGCTCAATCATGTCTCTTAGCAATTTGTTTAAGGTCAAAGGGTCGGGCGTAGTCCGCTGCTCAGAGTCCATAACATTCTCTCCGACTCTATAATTTATAGTCCCTATCACCCCTGTTTTAAAATTGGCGTTCTTAAAGATATCTTCCAAAAGGTATGTGATCGTGGTCTTGCCGTTTGTGCCGGTTACGCCTATAATTTTAATATACTTAGAGGGGTCTCTATAGAAATTCCTAGCCAATATGCTTACGGCACGCCTTGTATCGTTTACTTTTATCTGTATAAAACCGTCTTGGACTAGCGACATCCTTTCCACTATCGCCATGCCAGCGCCTCTGGCTATGGCTGCATTCAAAAAATTATGGCCGTCGAACCTGTCTCCTTTGATCGCAATAAAAACATCCCCTTCCTGAACATCTTGAGAATTGCATGTTATTCGTTTGATATCAAGATCTATTTTTGAAATATCCTGCAATGTGGAATATTCTATTCCTGAGAACAATTCTATCGGCTTCATTTCTTAGCTTCTAAGATCCCGTTTTTCTCCAACTCTAAATATTTCAACGACTCTTCCGCTATATCTTTAAATACGGGCGCCGCCACAACGCCTCCATAATAAATCGATCTTGGCTCATCAATAAAAACACATATTACGATCTGGGGATCTTCTGCCGGGGCAAAACCTATAAAAGACGCCATAAATTTTGAATGGGAATATACGCCAGAAGGCTCTATTTTCTGCGCAGTTCCTGTCTTCCCTCCCGCGGTATAGCTTTTTGGTTTAGCCATCTTTCCGGTGCCGCTATCCACAACACCCTGCAAAATTTGCCTCATTTTAGCGGCTGTTTCCTCTGATATGACTCTCTCGCTGGGAGCCGGTTCGAAAGATTTGATTAATTGCCCTTTCTCATCCTGTATTTCCTTAGCTATCGTAGGATGATAATACAAACCTCCGTTGGCAATAATCGACAAGGCTGCAGTCATCTGCATCGCAGTTACTCCTATCTCCTGCCCCATAGGTATAGACGATATGCTGAATTTAGACCATTGAGCCAGCGGCCGCAGTATACCCGAAACCTCTCCGGGCAGATCCACGCCTGTGGGTGTCCCGAACTTAAATTTTTCTATATACTCATAAAGGGCCTTTTCTTTTAAGCGGAGGGCTACCTTTACTGTTCCTATATTACTAGATTTTTCTATTACTTCTTTGAATGTCAAATTACCGTGAGGCTGGTGGTCGTGAAGCATATGCCCGCTTATCTTCCAAGAACCGTTTTCACAGAAAAAGACATCGCCGAAACGCACTAGTTGCTCGTTTAGGGCCGCGCTTGCCGTAACTATTTTAAACGCACTGCCTGGTTCAAAATAATCCGTTATCGCCCTGTCCCTTCTTTGTTCGGAATTCACATTACCGAAAAAATTAGGATTAAACGTGGGACGATTCGCTAACGCTAAGATCCTACCGCTCTTGGGATCCATAACAATGGCCATAGCGCTCTTTGCCCTGCTTTTGCGCCACGCATCATCAAGCGTCGTTTCCGTTATGTGCTGTATTATCTCATCGATCGTAAGGATCAGGTTATAACCGTTTTGGGGCGGCAATACCCTTTTTTCCTTGGAAACAAGTTCCCTTCCCTTGGCATCCCTTACAACCTGTTTCCATCCGTTCTCGCCCTTAAGGTAGCCATCATAAAATAATTCTAAACCTTCTAAGCCCTGGTTATCGATGTCCACAAATCCTAAAACATGGCTTGCTAAAGCAGCGTTCGGATAAAATCTTTTGTATTCTTTCAAGAGGCCCAAACCCTCTATGTCCAAAGATTTTATTTTCTCAACTTCCGCATCCGATAATTTTCTCTTCACCCAAATAAACGATTTCTTCCTATTGAGCCTCTCCAGAATAAGACGCCTATCTAATTTTAAGATAGCCGACAAAGCGGATGCTGTTTCATTTTTATCTTTAACGTAAGGAGGGATTGCGTAGAGGGACTCAACCCGCAGGCTGCATGCCAGCCTGCGCATGTTATTGTCATAAATATCCCCTCTTTTCGGGCTTAGAACTAAAGGGTATGAATATTGCCTATTGGCCTTTTTTGCTAATAATTGGCTGCTTATGAATTGAATATATACTAGGCGGGATGTAAATAATACAAATATTATTACAAAAAATAAAAAAACTTTATATATGCGTGATTTGCTACATACAGATGCTGTTTGCACAACTTTTTCTTAACCTTCTATTGTCTGGTAGGCTTTTCTTTTGCTAACGCTTTTGGAATTAGAAAATCAAAGAAACTCTTTCTACCTTCGACTTGGCTAGCTACCTTAACTTCTTTCTTTACGACACCAGAACCAATTATTTGGCACTTTGCAGGCATCGCCAGAACGACATTATTAGATTTCAATTTTGCTTCCAGAAGATAAGGATCTTCTAACTTTTCTATATTATACACTAGAGCTCTATTTTGGTCAAGAAGTTGCGCAACCTCCTTTTCGTTGCGATCTAAAACATAGTTTACTTTTAGGATTTCTATATGTTGATGTACATATAATAATGCCGTAATTACCATTATTGCTATTGTTATATAAAATTTTATTATTTTCATTTTATTAAAAAGCCTGTCTTTCTCCCACTCTCAATTTTGCCGATCTCGCGCGCGGATTTTCTATTATTTCAACGCGGCTCGGGCGAAGCGGGGATTTTGTAATTATCTTTAATTTTCCTTCTTTGGCGTATTCCTTGAACATATGCTTAACAATCCTATCTTCTAATGAATGAAATGAAATAACGGCTATAACAGCCCCCCCTCTAAGGTGCCCTATGGCAGCGACTAAACCTTCTTTCAAGGCTTCGAGCTCATCATTTACCGCTAGGCGCAACGCAAGGAAAGTTCTCGTCGCAGGATGTATACGATGCGAAAGATATCCTTTACCGTAATAGGCCTTTTCTATGAGTTTCGCCAATTCAGCAGTCGTATCTATGGGTTTCTTTTTCCGCACCTCAACAATAAAACTCGCTATTCTGCGGGATTTTCTCTCCTCGCCGTATTCATACAATATTTGAGCCAACTTTTCATAAGAAAAAGTATTTACTATTCGATGGGCGGTTAGGGTTTGGCGCCTATCCATTCTCATGTCAAGCGGCCCTTCGTTTCTTATGCTAAATCCTCTATACGGCGTATCGAAATGCATGCTAGCCACACCTAAATCAAAGAGCGCGCTATCAACCTTATCTACGTTAATATTTTCAAAAATAGAATTTAAATTGCGAAAATTGTCTTGTACTAATTTATAAGAACCCTGATAAGGACTTAAACGCTGGCTGGCTGCTTTTAGCGACTCGTCGTCTTGATCGATACCTATCAGCATGCCGCCCGGTACTATTTTTTCTAAAATCTTTGCGCTATGGCCGCCGCCTCCGACCGTACAATCAACAACAATATTGCCGGGCTTTAGTTTCAGATTCTCAATTACCTCCCCTGCCATAACAGGGGTGTGTAAATCCATAGGTCCTATTCGGGAATTATCCTTCTGCTGCAAAGATCGTTCAAAATATAATCATTAAGGCTGCGAATATAGGGGTCTTTATTGTTAACGTGCAGCTTGCAAATCCTGTTTTTTCCCATATCTATATCGAATGTTTCGATCTGGAGTCCATCATCCTTTGTTATAATAAATTTTATAAGCATCGGGCCCTCCATTCTTTCTAGATACCATCTGCATAAGTATCGAGTAATATATATCGATTATGTATCTACTAGTCCTTCAGCTATTTCTTCGAATCTATCTTTTGACCCCTTATAAAACTCTTCCCACTTTTCTCGCGCCCATATTTCGATGCGATTAGAAACTCCTATTATCACAATATCTTTTCTTATATTAGCGAAATCTTTAAGATATTTTGGGATTAACATTCTCCCTTGTGTATCAATAATTATTTCACATGCGCCTGAAAAATATATACGATTGAATTTACGCGCTTCTGCTTTCGTAAACGAAAGGACTTTAAATTTTGATTCTTGAGCATTCCACTCGTTTTCTGAAAACATAAAAAGGCAACCGTCCAATCCGCGTGTTAAAAAAAATTTCTCGACGTAATTTTCTTTACATACCTCGCGAAACCTGGATGGTATTATAAGCCTTCCCTTTTTATCGAGACTATGTTCATATTCGCCGTAGAACATGATTTTGCTCCACTATGAACCACTTTACTCCACAATGTATCGAAATTAAGTATACCTAATGGGACTTGATTTGTCAAGAAGGAAAATTAAAATTTCTAAGTGTTTTATAAAAGTTTTTAAGAAAGCCCAAAAATATAAGGCCCCGATTAAGTTCTAATCGGGACCTTATATAATAAAATAATATGCTTATATTTAAGAAGCGTAGACAGGTCTATAAGCCGGGTTCTGTAAAGACGCACTCTCATGCGCCTTTGATGATCATCCATCTAGTCCCGCTGTTGCCAGCGGGATCAAGCAACCTACCCGAGAATGAAAAACGAAGCGGGTCGCTTCGTTACCTGCCGGTATATTAACCGACAGGTACGCCCATGTTTTCGGGGGCTCTTCTCCTATTCGGTCTTGCTCCGCGTAGAGATTGCCCGTTTCACCCTTCCGCCTATGGCGGAAGACTCGTCTCTGTTGCTCTGATCCTCTTCCGATATTTAAACCAGAAGGATGGGTGTTACCCATTACGCTACCCTACGGAGCCCGGACTTTCCTCTTCGTCCGCTTTATATTTATATAAAGCGGACGCAGCGATCATCCGACCTGTCCACGCAAATTCGATAAATTTATAGCCTTGTTCGCTAATTTATCAGCATCCTTATTTTCTTCGCGATTTATATGATTTATTTCTATCTTTTCAAAACCACTCATCAAATGAACTGCTTGTTCAAAGAGCGGTTTTATACCTGTATTTTTTACGCGATATTCGCCCTTAAGTTGTTTTGCGACCAATTCGCTATCAAGGTTGATAATTATTTCCTTTACTCCGAGAATAATAGCCTCCTGCAAACCATATACCAAGGCATTATACTCTGCTATATTATTTGTCGCTTCGCCTATATATTTGTAAAAATCTTTTATTCTTTTTTTATCGCTGCCTAAAAGAACTACGCCTATCCCCGCCGGCCCGGGATTCCCCCTTGCAGCGCCGTCTACATACAAATATATTTTTTTACTCATTTTTTATTCTTCCAGGTATAGAAGGCGGGCGCAACTTTCACAAAAAACAAAGTCTTTTTTCATCTTTATTTCATTTATGACCTGAGGCGGTAAATTCAAGAAGCAACCCTGGCACGCATTGCCCCTGACAGGGACCAGCGCAAGGCCATCTTTATTATAAAGAATGCGTTCATACTTCGCCAATATAGTTTTGTCTACTTTCTCGGACACTTCTTTACGCTTGGCCTTCAGCATGCTTAATTCTTCTTCTATTTTTTTTGCCCCTTCGCTTATGACCTTCTTTTCGCCTTCGAGTTTCTTTTGTTCGACTTTTAACTGTTCTTTTCCCTGTTCTTTAATTTTTTCTATTTCTTCTATTTTATCAAGCAAGTTTATAATACCATCCTCCAATAAAGAGCAATCGGCCCTTGCCGATTTTATTTCGGTATCCATAGCGGTATATTCTTTATTCGTCTTGACCTGATATAATTGTGATTGCAATTTTTTTATCGACTCCTCTTTAGTTTTAAGTTCCATCTCTTTATTTTTATGTTCCAACTGGACTTTTTTTAATTCAGCATCTATGTTTTTTGCTTCTTCTTCTTTATTTTTGTATATGTCCTCTAATGTTTTTATCTCTCCGGGCTTAGCGGCAAGCTCTTTTTCAAGCCTAAAGATCTCCCTATCAAGCCCCTGGAGCTCGATAAGGATCTTTATTTGTTCCTCCATCAATATTTCGGACACATTTTTCCCTTCCATGCCAATAATAGCAACAGTATTCGTGGCTCATTCTGATTGCTATCATAACTTGCAGCTACGTAACCTTTCGTGACCTCAAGCAACCACTCTCCGCTCACGACTCTAACAACTAGTACTAAGTACCTAGTACTTGGTACTGTTCTGCTCCGCTCTTCTGCCCGCTAACTATGGTATGAGCTTCGCAGGAACATTTCTGCTTCACCTGTCATTCCTGCGAAGCCATGGGCGAAAGCGCCATGGCGAAGCAGAATGGTGGGCACTAGAGGGCTCGAACCTCCGACCTTGTGCATGTGAGGCACACGCTCTAACCAACTGAGCTAAGTGCCCAGAATTGGCAAATAGCAAATAGCCTATGGCGAATAGTACGAACTATTTGCTATTGGCTACAAGCCATATGCCAAAATGGTGGGCCTGCAAGGACTCGAACCTTGGACCAAGAGATTATGAGTCTCCTGCTCTACCAACTGAGCTACAAGCCCTCAAGAAAAACTACGGTGCTGCTGAATAAATTGTTATTTTGTACGATACCTTTTAGGAGTGTACTATATACACCCTGGCTACGAAGGTCTCTTTGAGCTTGTTTTTCTTAAGAAGGAAAACGTAGTTTTCCTTCTTAATATTCATCCTTTCCTAAAAGGTATTCTATAATAACAGAAAGATTGCCACTATATTACTAGTTATGGCCAATTTACAGCAGTAAGAGTATACCGAAAAACCTACCCTAATTCAAGGAAAAATTGTCTGAAGCCGCTTACCCCTATTGCTGCCATATGTGGAAAGGCATTCCAGCTATTTTAACTTGGAGCAGCTACCGGCAGGTGCTCTTGAGGCGTTAAATTTTGCGAGCGAGCGTAGCAATTGAATGAGGCCGCCCGCAGGCGGCCGAGAAATCTTTTACATATCAATTGCAGCGAGCCGCAAAATTAGCCGAAAGAGTACCTGCCGGTACAGCTGCAGAGTGAGGAATTGCTGAAGGTAGAGATTATGGTACGCTTTAGATCATTTCCTTCGTTTCATAAAAAATGGCTTTGGCTATGTTCGCAAAATTAAGGCTAGGGTTTTCGCGGGTGATTTAAGGCAAAAACTACTCACTTTTTGGAGGCTTCGCCCTTTTCCAATTTCTCCATAAGGGAGGGCAATCTTTTTTTGAACTCGGGAATTATTATGCAGGTTGAAACGGCGGGTGAGTACTGTTTCATGGAGGGGTGATCAGCATAAAATTTGTTAATCGTATCGGCAACTTGTTCATAATTCATACCTTCATAATCGGATAATAGCTGCTGTATGTCGGGACATTCCAGCGCATACATGGTTAGCGCATCAAAAAAACCCCACATGTAAAGCGTTTGGCAGAAACCCTTGTCGTATCCTGATACATTATATAATTTCTCCCAAACAGCTGCCTCAAGCGGTGTTATCTCGTCTGTGTTTTTTACCGGCTCTATAATACGCTTGCCCTCATCTGCGCAGTAGCCTGATATCGCAAAAAGCGACACGAGGATAACAAGGATACATATCGTTTTCACCATCATACAAACCTTCTTTCCGCCAAGCTTATTATGAGTATACTTCAAAAACCTGTTTAATTCAAGAAAAAGTTTCTACCATTCCCTTAAGTATGGTAGCGACAGGGGCTCACAGCTCAGAAAATTTTTCCCGTGGTTTTGGACTTACTCCTCGCGCCTACTGAGCCACGGATTTGGCACCACACTTCCGGCGCTCGTCGTAAGTCCGAAAACCACATTTGGGAAAAATTTTCAATGAGCCGCTCACCCCTATCGCTACCATATGTGGAAAAAGAATACCAGCTATTTTGGCTTGGAATAGCTACCGAGAGGTGCTCTTAGTTCCTGTTTTTGGCCTGCCCTTAAGTGAAGTTTCAAAATTTCTCCCGCTTATAACTTTACGCAACACATGGCGGGATCCCGCACATGCATGCCTAAATATTAGTTTAGACGGGAAGCTT